>Ga0154874_172_pt1 | contig 45267 bp, 31 predicted proteins | sample Rifle2008BG19ft_FD_105846 | JGI IMG/M metagenome (GOLD analysis project Ga0154874, IMG submission 105846) | candidate division Zixibacteria bacterium RBG_19FT_COMBO_42_43
GATAGCGCTTTTTATTCTGCTAATCGCTGGTTAGGAATAAAAATCGGTACAAACCCTGAAATTACACCCAGACAGAGATTGGCTTCCGTGGGTTACAGCTATGTTTCTTCCCAATGGAACTCGGCTGACTCGAATCTCTATCGGATAAAGGGAAAAGTCGGCATTGGAACTTCCACTCCCACCTTCGCAAAGCTGGAGGTCGTCGCCTCCAGTGGCATCGGCGTTTTCGCTTCGGGCAGCCCTGGCGTTTACGGCACCAGCTCATCAGGCACTGGTGTTTTTGGCGAGGGTTCCTTGTACGGCCTTTACGGCAACAGCAACGGCACTGGAGTTTTCGGCACGGGCCCCCAGTACGGCGTTCACGGTGATGGGTACAACGGCACGGGCGTTTACGGCGAGGGCGACACGGCTGGCGTTAGCGGCCAAAGTATATCAGGCACTGGCGTTCGCGCCTTATCATATAACGGCCCCGGTGTTGTCGCTTCGGGTAGCACGTACGGCGTTTCCGGCACAAGCACCGGAGGCACTGGCGTTAGAGGCATTAGCGGCAGCGGCTATGGCGTTTATGCCTCGGGCGGCCCGAACGGCGTTGTCGCTTATGCAACTAATTCTGGCGGCTCGGCTGTTTACGGCTCGGGCGTCACGTATGGTGTTTACGGTGTGGCAAGCGCCAACAACGGCTCCGGTGTTTATGGTTCAAACGGCGGGAATCCCTCGACATATGCCGGCTACTTCGTCGGAACCGTTTACGTGGCCGGTGACTTTTATGCTGTAGGAACAACCAAAAGCGCCGCCGTGAAAGTCAACAACGGCGAATATCGGGTGCTTTATGCGCAGGAATCCCCCGAAAACTGGTTTGAGGATTTCGGCACGGCCCAGTTGGTGAATGGCCAAGCCACTGTGAATATCGATCCCCTCTATGCCCAAACGGTAAATACGGCAGTAACCTATTACGTCTTCTTGACTCCGGAAGGGGATTGTCAGGGACTTTTCGTTACCGGCAAGACCCCGGCCTGTTTTGAGGTGCGGGAACTGCAAAACGGGAAATCCAACCTGTCGGTGAGTTATCGAATCGTGGCCAAAAGGAAGGGCTATGAAAACGTCCGCCTGCCCAAACTGCCCGGCCTAACTCCGGAAGAGGTTCAAGCCAAAGACGTCAAGCTCCGGGCCGAGATGGCCAAAGAAAACGCTGGGCACCTAGAGGAACAAGCCCGAATGGAGCAGGAACGTAAGAAAATGGAAGAAGAGCGCACCAAAATGGAGCAAGAATGTTTGCTTCCCAAGCGGTAAGGCAACTCTTGGCAGGTTACCGGTATCAGACAGGATGCTTATGCCAACGCCCATCGGATTCCTGTAGAAGAAGAAAAAATAGCTAAGGAGAAAGGATATTATTTACATCCCGAACTTTTTGGCCAGCCGGAAGAAAAACAACTTGGATGGGTCCATCATCCAGAAATGATGAAACAAGCTAAAGAAAAAAGAGAGCAAGAGGCCAAGCAGATTAAAACAGAATAACTCTTGAGCAGTTGGCAAAAAATTTGTGAGTGGCCGATTATAAGATAGTTGTGAATTTCATCCGCTAACCCCAGTTTTTTTATTTGACAGAAAATTCTGGTGCAAAAAATCAGAGTTCTAAACTTGTCCCAGATCCCCAATTTACACCGAGCGTAGTGGTTCGACTATGCTCACCATAAATCGAGGGACTTATGGACAAGTGTAACAAACGGGGGTTTCCTCGATTCGCTCAGGCAGGCTCGGAATAAACAAATCCTGGTCCTTCAGTAATTATTCGCCATTTTATACTTTTTTAATTTTTTACTTGACAAGCCCCTTTAACCAGCGTATTCATATATATGAATACAAGGTCATATATTCTGTAAAGGAAAACAATTATGATATTTACACCCAGCTTTGAATACGCCCTGCAGGCTTTGATATATCTAGCCGGGAAGGGCAATGGCAGCCCGGTTCAAGTCAAAGATATTGCCCAGGCCGAGGATATTCCTAAGTATTTTTTGGCTAAAATTCTGAATCATTTAGATCACGAAAATTTAGTAAAATCAGTCAAAGGTCCAGGAGGAGGGTTTAAACTTAGCCGGCCGGCCAATCGAATCAGGGTGAGTGAACTAATAGATGTATTTGAAGGGCTTGACCACCTAGACAAAGTTTGTATTTTAGGGTTGGATAGGTGTCAGGAACCAAACAGCTGTGCTTTGCATAAAGAGTGGAAGCAATTTCGCCAGTTGTTGAAAAAAAGGGTACAAAAATTGACCATAGCTGATATGTGGAAAATACGGGAAACCAAAAGAGATCTCAATAAAAAATAGAAGATGACAGCAAATTTTAAGCCCAAACTCAAAGCCGAGGGATTAAATTTTTATAAAAAATACTTGACAAGGGTTTTTTTATTGTGTATCTAATAATAGATGAGTAAAGGTTCGTATATTCATATAATATGACATAATAAAAGTGAGAGAAAAAACTATAACACTAGATAACTTTTAAAAGGAGGAGCTATGTCATCTAACACATTAAAGAGCTCAAACTACCAACTATTATGGTGGTCTCTCTGATGTCGGTGGTTTTATTGTTGGGTATTAGCTGGCTGGTTTCAGGTTGTGGCGGTGAAGGGCAAACCGAATCTTTGAAAGAGGCAGTTTATGGCTCCCCGGAAGCTCAAATTTCAATGGAGAAACCGACTACTTCTGAACTGTATTCGGGAGCGGCTTTGAGCATTGCGCCGGAAGTAAACCCAGTACCCAATGCCAAAGTCCATGAGGTCCGTTTGGACGTGACCCATAGCGAAATTCAGGTAACCGAAGGGGTGAAATTCGTAGCCTGGACTTTTGGTGGAACTTTACCAGGTCCGGTATTGCACGTTCGTCAAGGAGACCGAGTTAGATTTACCATGACTAATCGGTCTGACCAAACCGTATCCTTTTCACCGCCCACTCCACATTCCATCGATTTCCATGCCGCCATGGTCAATCCGGCTGACAAATATAGAGAAGTCATTCCCGGAGCCACCATCAAATTTGAATGGGTAGCCAATTATCCCGGTGTATTTATGTATCACTGCGGCTCTCCCGCAATTTTACAACATATGATTTATGGCATGATTGGGATGACCATTGTGGAGCCGAAAAATGGTTACCCCACCAAGGTAGACCGGGAATTTGCTTTAGTACAAAGCGAGTTATACTTAACTAAAATGAAAAGCGGTATGTATCTGGTGGATATGGAAGCCGCCAAACAAAAGAAAGCCACCTATGTAACTTTTAATGGAATTCCCAAACAGTATGTCGACAAGCCCTTACAAGCTAAACCCGGTGAAAGAGTCAGAATATATATACTAAATGCGGGACCAAACGGAACTTCCAGTTTCCATGTGGTGGGTACTTTATTCGATAAAGCCTGGTTTGATGGAAATCCACAAAATGAGCAAAGAGGGTTACAGACTGTAATTTTAGGTTCCAGCAACGGCGCTATTGTTGAATTTGTTATCCCGGAAGCGGGAACTTATACTTTTGTGGACCATGAATTTGCGGATGTAGAGTTAGGAGCAGTCGGACAAATAGTGGCTAAAAGTGAGGCGATAGCCAGTAAGTAAAACAGGTTAAACCGATGCGCAAATTTAGTTCCATATTTATATTAATGATCTTACCATGTCTGGTGTGGGGAAATACCTCCCTAAACGCTCCTCCTAAACAGGTTAGGAGTTTTTCCCCAGGAACCAAGGGCACAGTACTGATATTTGTTTCCAGTCTGTGCCCTTGTACTGATGCCCACAGGATTATGGTGGAAAATTTAATGACTAGAATGCCAGCCAGTGGATTCAAATTTTATGCGGTGTTCTCCAATAAAGGGGAAACTACCGAACTGATAGAGTATTTCTATCGGACCATTGGCTGGCAGATGCCTTATATTTTGGATAGTAGCGGAACTTTGCAAAAAAAATATAAAGCCACCCATACCCCTCAAGCCTTTGTGATAAGTCCTCAAAATAAAGTGCTTTATAGAGGACCAATCGACGACAGTAACTTAAATCAGGGACGAGTAGATAATCCTTATTTAAAAAATGCTTTAGAGGATCTTTTGGCAGGAAGAGCTGTTAAAGCTTCTGAGGTGGCTGGGACCGGCTGCTGGATTGTTAGAAGTATTTCTTCAAAAGAACTGAAATAGAACCCGAGATGAATATAAAGCAGATTAAAACCTTAAAGATTGTGAAAAAAATCACAAAAAAAGGTAAAAAAACCTAGGTCAATTTAGAAAGTAAAAACTGTTGATAAAGAGAGGCTTGAAAATGAAAAACTCAATGAAAACAATAGCTGGTTTAGCCATTGTTCTGGGATTCTTGATATTATCCGGATGTAGTAAAAATACAAAAGTAATCTCCGGTCCCTCAAATCCTTTTGTTCTTTCAGTTCAACCAACTAATGGAGCCGTTAATGTCCCAATTTCATCTTCAGTGCAGATAATTTTCGCCTCTCCTATGGATACTCTTTCAGTAGCTCAAAACTTCTGCTTGATAGGAGGAGAGATGATGTATCAAGTGATGGATTCTTTGGAGCATGCTATGATGGATTATTCAGAGATGATGGAGTGGATGCATTCAGAGTCTTTTACTGGACAGTTTCAATGGAATTCAAAAAGAGATTCTTGTCTATTTTTACCAGATTCCAGCCTGATTCATCATACCGAATACATGATTTATATGGGAAGGAATATGGAGAGTAGGCATCGTGATATGATGATGGAACACCGAGAGATGATGGGAGAAGATTTTATAACTCATTTTACAACCGAGGATAACTAACTCTTAGAAGAAGGAGGAAAAATGAAAAGAGTGTTAAAACTTTTATAGATTTAGAATTAACTGTCAAGAGTAATATTTTTTTCTTGACAAATTAATTCTGCTGGATGATATTTAGAGAAGTTAAAAAAAATTGAAACAAGGACGGGGAAGGAGGACGAATGAAAAAGAAAAATAAAGTTTGGGTAGGTCTGGGGGTACTCTATCTGGTTGTTTTTCTATTGTGTTGGGGAACGATAACTTCCAGAAGTCAAGAAACTTCTGCTGGAGCTACCTATGTCGGCTCCGAGTTGTGCTTAACCTGCCACCAGGATCTTTTGGCAACCTACGAACACACCATCCATTACAAAATCGCCCAGGATCCCAGAAATGAACTGGAGCAAAAAGGGTGTGAATCCTGCCATGGTCCAGGAAGTATGCACACTGAAGACCCTAGTAATGTGAAAATTCCAGTTTCTTTTGCTAAAAAGACAAAAACTCCGGTAAAAGATCAGAATGAAGCCTGCTTACAATGTCATGAAAAAACCCACTTGAACTGGTCGGGTAGCATCCATGACTCCAGAGAGTTAGCTTGTGCCACTTGCCATCATATTAAAGAAAATCTTACAGATAGATTTCTGTTGGCTAAGGCTAACCAGTCGGATTTATGTGGCTCCTGCCATAGGGCTCAAAAAGCCAAAACCATGAAGGCCTATCACATGACGGTAAGGGATGGAAAATTAGAATGCACTTCTTGTCATAATCCTCATGGAACTAATACAGATAAGCTGTTAGTGGAGAACTCAGTCAATGAAACCTGCTATAAATGTCACGCTGAAAAAAGAGGCCCTTTTTTGTGGCCGCATCCTCCGGTGACGGAGAATTGTCTGAATTGTCATGACCCCCACGGCTCTAACCATAACAAGATGTTGCTTACCAAAGTGCGCCGGATCTGTCAGAGGTGCCATGTTGAAACCAGGCATCCCACCACCCCTCAGACTGCCAATAACCTTTATCTCATCAACCATGCCTGTGCTAACTGCCATTCTCAAATTCATGGTTCTAACCACCCCTCTGGGGTAAGATTTCTCAGATAGGAGGAAAAATGAAAAAAAAGAGCTTATTTTTTTTAATCCTAAGTTTAACCCTTTTTTTGCCGGTATATAGCCAGACTACCTCCAGCGGAGATGTCGATATAGGCTTCTATCAGATTTCGGGATATACCTTATCCAACAAGTACTTAGAATACAGAGACTATAGAGAAGGAATTGCTTTAAATGGATTATCTTATTTTCTGGGAAGCAAAATCGGGTTTCTGGATTTAAAAGCTACGGGAATTGCTAGAAATGACCAAACTTCTGCTTTGCGTTTAGGAAAATACGGAAGATATTATCTCAATTTGAGCTGGGACCAGACTCCCCATATTTTTAGCAACCACTCTAAACTTTTCTTCAGCGAAACTCAAAAGGGAGTCTATACACTTGCCGATTCAATCCAAGCCCGCCTGCAGGGAGCTTCCGATGCTCAAATACGGAGTTTGATGGCCAGCTACCTTTCACAAGCCCAGAGGTTCCCCCTCTCCTATCGCAGAGATAAGGCCATCGGTGAGGTAAAGATTTCTCCCACTCGGGATATAGCGCTAAAGGTTTCTTATACTAACGAGAAAAAGAAAGGATACAAAGCCACCAGCGGGACCCCCGGAGGTTTTAACATGATTGACCTGCCGGAGCGGATTGATTTTTTGACTCATCAGGTTGATGCGCAAGCGCAGTATTCTCAAAAAAATTGGTCGATCATTGGAGATGTGGGAGTCTCGGTTTTCGACAATAAGCTGGAAGCTTTGAACTGGGATAATCCCTTCCGGCTCACCGACACAACCGGCGGGGCCACCAGGACTTCTAAGATAAGAATGGGTGTAGCCCCGGATAACTGGTCCGGGAACACCAGTATTACCGGTTTTGCCAAGTTACCCTTTTATAACATTCAATCCCGGGCTACCATAGGTTATGGAATAACCAGACAAGACGAAAACTTCTTGCCCCATACCAGTAACTCGGCTTTAGTGGATACCCTTGACCCCTTGATTCTGCCCAAGTCCAGTCTGGAAGGAGAAATCCGGACCGTAACCGGAAGTTATTTTGTCACCGCCCGACCGATTAAAGAACTCTTTTTGGAAGCCAATTTTAAATACGATGAATTCGACAATCAGACCGAAGAGATTATTTTCCCCAGCCGGGTGTCACAGGGCGATCAATCGCTCGACACCTTAGGCCGAGCCAGTTTACCATATGAATATATCAAGAGATACTACGGCCTCAAAGCCAATTTCAAACCGATCTCTTATGTCTCTGTAGGTCTGGGGTACAATTATGAACGCTTTTCGCGTGATTTCAGGAATGTGAGGAAGTCCGGCGAGAACAGCTATCGCTTTTCATTGGATTTGTTCCCGCTCTCCTGGGTAACGGTTCGCAACAGTTATACCCGTTCAGAGCGAAAGGCCGAAGCTTACAACGCGGATGCAGTGGAAGAGACTTTTCCGGAAGGGGAGGCGGTGGTTAATCCACTCTTAGAAGAACTGAGGAGATTTGACCAGGCTGACCGAAATCGGGATAGATTTGTCTCTCAGGCATCGCTCGAGGTCTTTGATAAAGTGGATTTGATGTTGGGGGCTCATATTCAGTTGGATGATTATCCAGAGAGTCATTATGGGGTAAAAGAGGGTCGGTCCACGGCCCTTTCTGCGGGAGTTAATTACTATCCGATTCCCCGATTCAGTTTTTATGGAGATTACACCCGAGAATATTTGTTCACAGATATGCAGTCCCGCTATAGAAATGTGGTGGGTGGTGTCGGGACAGACGACACTTTGGATGATTGGGGTACCAAGGTCAGAGATTTGACAGATCTCTTTTCACTCGGATTTCTAGTGGACGTTATTCCCCAAAAATTGAGTTGGCAAGTCAACTACACCTATTCTTACTCCTGGGGCAAAAACGACAACTATTTCACTCCTGGTGGAGCGCGATCCGGTGGTGGAGTGGATCCGGCCTACGATGATTCCTTACTCTGGCCTATGACCAAAAATGAACTGCAGACAGCTAATTCCTTCATTAGGTATAAGATTTCAGAAAAGGTTTCGGTCTGGGGTGAGTACCGCTTCGAGAAATATTTTATCAAGGATTTCACCATAGATGACGTTGATCCCCAGGAGTTAGGAACCGGTGGTACTCAGGGAACTCGGTCGATATTTTTAGCTGCCACTCAGCCGGATTATGAAGGGCATTTATTTGGCTTGAAGTTGGCTTATTCATTTTGAGAAATGATCACAAGAGCTTGACTACCAACTGGATAGGAGGGGTATTTAACATATATTAAGAGTGTTTGTGTCGACATAAGTCATTTAGACATACGACGTTGTAATTTACCGACGTTGGTCTAGAAGTGCAAATGAGGGAAATATTGTGAATTTTTTCACTTGCTAAGCAGATCTTACGTATGTATTATAAAGAATAGATAGAAACAGGTCTAAAAAGGAGGATAAAGTATGAAGCTCAAAGAACTGGTCTTACTGATTTTGGTACTCGCAATTTCGGTCTTCGTTACTCGGTTTTTGGTTACAGTGGAACCGGCCCATGGAACAACACCGACCGGAAAAGAACTGTATCAAAAACATTGCGCTTCTTGTCATGGCGCGGATGCTAAGGGCGTGGAGAAGATGGCTAAAATGTTAAAAGTCACCATCAGGGATTTGACCAAGCTGGCTAACATTCCAGATTCCACCAAAACCTGGCCGAAAATTATCGCAGACGGAAAAGCCAAGATGCCGGCTTTTAATAAAAAACTGAAAGAGGCAGAAGTGAGTTCCGTTATAGCCTACATTCATACCTTGGCGCCGGCTTCAGGCAAGAGCGAGACTCCAGCAGCCAAGGATACCACTAAGGTTACAAAATAGAAACCAGAACCCAAATTTTTTAGGAGCAAAAATGAAAAGCAAAAATTGGACAATATATCTGAGCCTCGTAATAATTACATCCTTAGCAGTTTTTTTGATTTTTAGAACTGGTCAGAGCCAAGCCCAAAAAGTGACTGCCAAAGATTTATACAAGAAAAGCTGTGCCGCCTGTCATGGAGAAGATGGCAAGGGTGTGGAAAAGATGGCCAAGATGCTGAAAGCCACCATTCGAGACGTTACCAAACTAACTATGACAGCAGAGCTGTCCAAAGAATGGGATAAGGTCACTAAAGACGGAAAAGGAAAGATGCCGGCTTACAAAGCCAAACTCAAACCAGCTGAAATCGATTCGGTCCTGGCTTATATGCAAACCATGACTGTTAAACCGACTAAGTCAGAAACGGCTGAAGCTAAGGATACCACTAAGGTTTCTAAAGATACGACCAAAGTAAAATAGATTTAGTTTTTAAAAATGGAATAGTAGGTTAAACCCAAGAGACTTTTCTTTGGAGGTGAAGTCTGTCTGAATAAATTATGCGGCTTTCCTGCTATTTCATCATTTTATAGATTAAATTCTCAAAGATTTCTTTCAGCAAAACAATCCTAATCCAGAACGTTTCTTAAATGTACTTCTGTAAGAGGGGAGAGGTTTTTTACGGAAATAAATAAGGAGTTTGGGGTTCAATCATAGCCAATTCCATCTTACCCTTAAGCGGGCAAATTCTTTAATCTTTTTTACCTTCAGTTTCCTGTTCAATTTCAACCTCTTCTTTTTTTGGCTTTTCCGGTCAGCCAAGCCCAGTTCATAGGATAAACCCCGGGCTTAAATATCACCGCATAAAAGTGCCAGATAAAAATGGCTGTAAAAAAATCCGTCCTATTGTGAAAAATTTCACTAAATTTGAAAAAATGTCCTATCAAGTTGGGTTTACAATAAGTCAGGTATTTAGGTCACCGTAACTTCTTGTCAATCATAAGAATACAGACACGAAAACCTTCTTCCGCTGGCATTTCTTTTGCTATTTAAAGATTCAGTCAGTCTCTGAAGAGATTGATTCTGAAAAAGTAGGAAAGGAAGGCACGGTGGGAAATATCAATCGCCGCACGTTCTTAAAGTTTTCAGTAATTGCCGCTACCTTGGGTGCAGCACCATCAGCCAAGAGTCAAGAGAATTTTTCCGGCTGGCCGGAAAGATATGGAATGCTGACAGACACTACCCTCTGCATCGGTTTAAACTGTCGCAAATGCGAAGAAGCCTGCAAGAAGGTCAACAACCTCTCCCGAAAAAATCTTAATCTGTCAGACAACAGTGTATTTGAGCACAAGCGCCGTACTGATCCGGAAAACTATACCGTTGTCAACCGTTTTCCAAATCCCAATAAGCCTGAAACACCCTACTATGTAAAGAAGCAGTGTATGCACTGTGATGAGCCAGCCTGCGCTTCAGCTTGTTTGGTCAAAGCTTTCAAAAAGACGCCGGAAGGACCGGTAATATATAACAAAGATGTATGTATAGGCTGCCGCTATTGTATGGTGGCCTGCCCCTTTGGGATTCCATCTTACGATTACTTTGATGCCTATACTCCCCAGGTCAGGAAGTGCACCATGTGTTACGACCGCATCCAACAGGGAAAAATTCCGGCTTGTGCTGAAATATGTCCCCAAGAAGCCATCACCTTCGGCAAGCGCAAAGACCTTATCGCCTTGGCTCGGGAGAGAATCCGCAGTCACCCAGAGCGCTATCATCCTCACATTTTCGGAGAAGAGGAAGCCGGCGGAACCAGCTGGCTGTACTTGACCGGACTTGACTCTGTTCAGCTGGGCTTTCCCAACGCCCTAGCCAAAACAGCTTATCCAGAGCTGACCAGAGGTTTCTTGAGTGCGGTTCCTTTAGTCTTAACTATCTGGCCAGTCCTTCTGGTTGGACTCTATAAATTCTCCCAGAGCAGGCAGGTAAAAGAATCTCCAGAGTCAACTCAAAATTCCGTGGAGGAAAGCCATGCCGGAAGCAATGGCAAGCCCGACAATTAAGCACTGGCTTGTGAGCAAACTCCTTATGGGCCAGTCCTGGAGGAGCTATCTAAAAAGTCTGCTCACTCCTTTCAACATCATAGCCGGCATAATCCTGGCAGTAGGCCTCCCCTTGACTTTTATTCGGTTCACGCAAGGAATCGGAGCAGTGTCTAACCTGAGCAACGCTAATCCCTGGGGATTCTGGATCGGAGTGGATGTTTTGAGCGGAGTTGCTTTGGCAGCTGGAGGTTTTACCACTGGAACTGCCTTCTATCTCTTTGGATTGAAAAAATATCAGCCGGTGGTAAGGCCGGCGGTTTTGACCGGTTTTCTGGGATATTTTTTTGTGGTAGTGGGGTTATGTTTTGATCTCGGTCGCCCCTGGAGGCTGCCTTACCCAATGCTGGTTTCATATGGTGTTACCTCAGTGATGTTTCTGGTGGGGTGGCATGTAGCCCTATATTTGACCGTACAGTTCATAGAGTTTAGTCCAGCAATCTTCGAATGGTTAGGCTTGAGAAAAGTACGTAATTGGGTGGTCAAGTTGACCATTGGCGCCACAGTTTTTGGGGCCATACTGTCTACGTTGCATCAGTCCGCTTTAGGAGCTTTGTTTCTCATAGCTCCCACAAAATTGCATCCCCTCTGGTATTCCCCCTTTCTGCCTATCTTTTTCTTTATTTCGGCCATTGCTGGAGGGATGACCATGGTCATTTTCGAAAGCATGCTGTCTCATCGCATTTTCTCGCGTCAAGTCAGCCCAGCGCAGCACCTCCAGCTCCAGGAGATTACCCTGGGTTTGGGAAAGGGTGCCTCAGCTGTCCTTTTCACCTACTTCTGTCTGAAATGGATAGGAGTAGCTCATAGTTACTCTTGGGAGTGGCTGAACACTCCCTTGGGACACTGGTTTTTGCTTGAAGTTTTCGGCTTTGTATTGGCTCCCTGTCTGTTTTTGTTTTGGGCTAGTCGAAGAAACAGTGTTGGCCTAGTACGGCTCGGTGCCATCTGGGCTATTCTGGGAGTAATTTTAAACCGGGTCAATGTTTCTATGATAGCGTTCAACTGGAATCAGACAGACCGCTATGTCCCCCGCTGGAGTGAAATTGCGATAACGATTACCATCATAACCGTGGGGATTCTGACCTTCCGCTTCATGGTAAACCGCATGCCGGTTCTTTATCATCATCCAGCTTTTTTAGGGGACAAAAACCATTAAAGGAGGAAAGCATGCATTCTCTACAAGACTTCCTGACGCTGACCAAAGGGCAGGAATATTTGTTAGCCATCGCGGCCATGGTTTTGTTCACAATCTTTTGGCTGTTTTTAGATCGAAAGCGGAAAAAAATGAATTGAAGGATGTCAATCCTTTTTTGAGTGAGCATATAAAACATGCACAGGGAGAAGAAAGATCGGTTTAAATTTTTTAGCTTGGTGGTTACTCTGCTATTGCTTCTGGCTCTAGTTGGTGTCCGACAGGCAGCTTTCTCTCAGAATGCCACTAAATCTCCTTGCAGCGACTGTCATGTCTGTCCCTGGCCTACTGCCAAAGAACCCTGTTTAAAGAGTTGTACCAGACCGGAGAAAGTTCAAGGCCCAATATCAGCCCACCCTGGTCCGGATGTAACTATTTTAGGGCAGCTCGCAGATATGTACCAGCTGGTCCGCTTCAATCATAAGCTACATGCTGATATGGTTGGAATGGAACAGGGGTGTACGGTTTGTCACCACTATGCAACATCGGGCAAATACCTCTCCTGCCGGGAGTGCCACGGCAAGAAACCTTCCAATCCTGAGAATTTGCGACAACCCAGCCTGAAAGCCGCTTACCACCGGCAATGTTTAAGTTGTCACCGGGAATGGAGCCATCAGACCAGATGCACCTTGTGCCATCTGCCAGTGCCGGGGAAGACCGCGGTTACTTTGGACTCCACAGACATCATCAGGCCTTCACACCCGGCTATCACTCCACCTCAGACCAAAATATTCAATACTCCCTATGAACTCGGGCCAATCGTAACCTTTCACCACCAGGAACATATCGACCGCTTTGGTTTGAGCTGTGCTAACTGCCATCAGAAGGAAAATTGTGGTAACTGCCATGATATACAAAAGGCCGTCCGGCCAGCTAAGTCTATGGAGGAGGTTCACGCCGTCTGCAACAACTGTCACCGCCAAGATGGGTGCAACAAGTGCCACGATACCAAAGAAAAACCCAAGTTTTCTCATGCTGCTACGGGTTGGCCTCTAAACACGTATCACTCCAAACTAGATTGCAGAGCTTGTCATCCCACCGGGAAAAAGATCGCCCGCTTAGACAGCAGTTGTAAAAACTGTCACTCTGGTTGGAACCCCGGAAATTTCAAGCATGCCGTGACTGGATTAAAACTGGATGAGATCCACTCACAACTGGATTGTGTAAACTGTCATACTGAGCGAAACTACAGCCAGACCCCGAATTGTTCAGATTGCCATGCTGACGGACGGTCCCATATTGATTCCCCCCCTGGCGAACGGCTGAAGATTAAATGACACCTGTTCAAAAACTTACTGTGGTTTCTTGACACAAATCATTTCCATTTTCCTTGACCAACCAGTATTTTATAGCTTAGATTATAGGCATATGATAAACTATAGCCTAAGTAAACTAGGAGCAAACGTATGTCTTTAAGATTCGTGGTATCGCTTCAAGGCTTTGCCAAATCTCGCTGGGGACTATTAGTTCTAAATCTCTTCTTGATGGTTGGCCTTTCAAATGCGCAGAGCAACGATGATTGCATGCAGTGCCATGCCGACCGGAGTCTGGTGGTTCAGGATACCCTGGGCAAAACCCGCTCGCTGTATGTGGACTTAAATCTCCTTAAGAGTTCAACCCACGGCCAGCTGAAATGTGTAAGCTGTCATACCAGCATAAAAGAGCTGCCTCACAGCGAAAAATTGCCGGCAGCAAACTGCGGCACCTGTCACAGCGCTCAGACCGAAGTTTATCAGTGGCATGGCAGGCAAAAATTAGGCGTCGATCCAGACCTCCCTACCTGTCAGTCCTGTCACGGGAGCCATGATGTCTTCCATTCTTTTTCTAAAAAATCAAAAGTCAATCCACTCAATTTACCCCAGACCTGCGGCACCTGTCATGAAAACATCGACTTGGTCAAAAAACATCATATTTTATTGGAGGAGCCGGTAGCAGTATTTAAGAACAGCGTGCACGGCAAAGCCTCCATGGGGGGTTTATATTTTGCGGCCAGCTGCAACGACTGTCACTCCAGCAACGGCACGGCTCATATCATCCTTTCCCCTGGTAATCCCCAGTCTTCCATAAACCATTTTAATGTTCCCAAAACCTGCGGCAGATGTCACAAAGGGATCGAGAATGATTATTGGGAGGGGATTCATGGAAGCCTGACTTTAAGAGGTGAGACCGACTCGCCGGTCTGCACTAACTGTCATGGTGAGCATGGGATCCTACCACCGGACGACCCCCGCTCCCCGGTCAGTCCCACCCGGGTGGCGGAGGCTACCTGTTCCCCCTGTCATGAATCTGCGCGCTTAAATGAGAAATATGGCATACCGACCGGTAGATTGAAAACCTGGGTGGATAGTTATCATGGACTGAAAAGCAAAGCTGGCGATTTAACCGTGGCTAACTGCGCCTCCTGCCATGGAGCCCATCGGATTTTACCGCATACGGATTCGACCTCCTCCATTTATCCGGCTAACCTTCAGACCACCTGTGGTGGTTGTCACCCCCGCATCTCGGCTACTCTTGCTAGAACTCCTATTCATGGTACGCCGGGAGTATCCAGCACTCCTATAGCCAACGTCGTTGGAAACATCTACATCGTGGCCATTGTGCTGATTGTGGGGACTATGGCTTTACACTGGCTGTTTGACCTGCGCATGCAGATCAAGAAAGTGCTGCAGAAAAAATCGGTCCAGCGCATGACCTACAATGAGATGTGGCAGCATATGTTTCTGACCATCACCTTCGTGGTTTTGGTGGTGACCGGATTCTCCTTGAGATTTTCGGACTCGGCCTGGGTGAAGTTCTTGTTCGGCTGGGAAGGGGGTTTTCCCGTCCGTGGAATAATCCACCGCACGGCCGCAGTGATTTTCATTCTAACTGCTGTGTGGCATCTGATTTATCTGACAACCGATCGGGGACGGCGGTTCTTATCCGATATTTTCCCCAGCCGAAAAGATCTGAGTCAATTCTTCCAGATGATGGGATATAATCTAGGCTTTAGGAATGAGCCCCCCGCTTTTGGTGTATTCGGTTATGTCGAGAAAGCCGAATACTGGGCTTTGGTGTGGGGGACCGTGATGATGATTATTACCGGATTCTTCCTCTGGTTTGACAACATTGCGGTCAAATGGTTCGCCAAAGGATTTTTGGACGTGATGCTGGTGATTCATTATTACGAGGCCTGGCTGGCTACTTTAGCTATTTTAATCTGGCACATGTACTCAGTGGTCTTCAGACCGGGAGTCTATCCCATGAACCCGGCCTGGCTGACCGGCAGAATGCCGGAAGAGATGCACCGGCATGAACACACGGAAGACCCGGCTGTGTCCAGAGAAGAACAAAAGGGGCAAGCGGAATAAAGAGTAAGTTCAGGGATTAGAGATTTGGGTCTTCTGAGAATTGTTTTTAAGTAAGAGAGACCGGGCTAGGCGGGTTAGATTAGCAAAAATTTAAAGTACTTCGTTATCTATAACCAAAAATTTGAGCCCAGATAATCAGTATAATCAAAATCAACCCCAGGGATAGTGCCAGCCAGCCGAAAAATTTCATCCACTGAACCACAACCGGAGGAAGTGGATCTACCAGCCGTTTTTCCAGCTCTCCGGATTGAACCAATTCCTCATACTCCCGGGGCCGGTCCAATTTGAATTCCTCCAAAGGTACCCGCCCGGTGAACATCACCGTATCCATGGGAAATTTCTCGGGCCGGAAGTGAGTATTGAAAAAATGCACGGTGAATATAAAAGCCACAGCCAAAAGGGCCTCGTCCGAATGAATAATGGTAGCCACATTGATAAACCATCCTGGTAAAATGTAGGTAAAAGTTTCCGGAAACCACAGCATCAGCCCGGTGGTCCCTATGATAGCCACTCCCCAGAAAACCGCAAAGTAATCGAATTTCTCCCAATAAGCCCAGCGACCGTAAGCCGGGCGTGGACCCAAGCCAATAAACCACTTCAAAGTACTCCAAAACTCTATCACATCAGTCTTATTGGGAAGCATGCTATTGGTATCAGAGATAAATTGTTTCCATGTCTTACCTTGTTTTTTCTTTTTTCGAATAAGATAAATAATATGGGCAAAAGAATAAAAGAAAGTTATCACGGCACAGACTCGGTGGATGTATCCGGCCGATTCAAAGCCGCCGAAAAGTCGGGATAACCACTGAGCCCAGCCCAGATAAGAGAATTTCAAAGTCATTCCGGTCAAGGCCAAACCGATAAAGCTGATAATCACCAGCACATGTAAGCGGCGGGGAAATGTATCGAAGCGTAAATACTCTTTTTTATGGTGCTGGAGCTCCAGTTTCCGACGCTCTTTCATAGCCTGAAATGAGCGGGGCATCCAAAGTACAGTATGCAGACCAAAGAAACTCAAAGTGCCAATCAGAAGGATGGTCATAAACCAAAAGCTGTAGAAGAGAGCTGGGTATTTTTTCCGGTCGTGATGAGTAGCATGGGTGAGATATCCGGCAAATCGACGGTGTGAACCAGGATGACACTGAGCACAGGTTTGGACAATGTTTTGCCTGGATAATTTGGACTTGGGATCCCAGGTAGGGAGCACCTCGTGAGCTCCGTGACAGTCGTAACATTTGGCAGCCCCGGTGTAACCTAACTTAGCCACCTTACCGTGAAATGTTTCAAAATATCCTTCGGTGACATCCTGATGACACCGGCCACATTGGCTGATGATGTTAAGCTTGAATCCTTCTTGATCAGTTCTGGTGATGGTATGCGAAGAATGGCAGTCATGGCATAAGGGGAGAGGTTTATCGGTCTTGGATTTTCCGGGGAAATGTATACTCTGCGCAAATAACTCATAAATCCCATGATGGCACTTGGCACAGGTTTGAGCGATGTTGTCCCGGTGAACAGTGGAGGCCGGATCTTTACCGGGGAGCTCGTGATGCGGAGTGTGACAATCAGTACACATGGCCGTCACTACCAGCCCACTTTGCAAAAGCCCTTTGCCATGTATGCTTTCTACATAATTTTTTAAAACCTTCTGCTGCTCCGCTGTAAAACGAACTGCCTGTTTACTCCCTTCCCGGTGACATTGTCCGCACAGATCCGGCACATGGGTGGGATAGGTGGGAGATTTAGGATCACGATGCTCTTTCATATTGTGAACCCCGTGGCAATCCCGGCACCCAGGTGCGTTGAGGTCACCCCGGTTAGTCAGCGTTCCATGAGTGCTGGTGGCATAAGCTTGAACCGCTTCCGCATGACAGATGGAGCAATCCACTTTTGTGGTGATGGTGGCGCAGGGTCTTCTTTGCACTGGACTGGCTCCGGTATGACACTGGGCACAGGCGGTATTGCGATGAATGGAGCTTTTGATCTCCAAAGTATCAATAAAAAGTGAGAGGCTGTCCCGGTCACGAATAGTAAAAAGACCAGGCTTAGCGTGACAGATTAGGCAATCCCGGTTAGACATCCCCAGTTCATAGAATACTTTCCGGACCCGATGCGGGGCATGACAGTCGATACATATAGGAACTTTGTTGGGCTCTTTCTCCCACAGCTCCCCGCGGATCACTTTTTGATGGACCTGCTCGATTAAGCCGTGGCATTTTTCACAGGTCTTGGGAACATTTTCTCGATAGATAGTGGAATGGGGGTCAGTGTGAGGTAGAACGTTGTGAGCAGTGTGACAGTCTGTACAGACTGCGGAAACCGTGAGGCCTTTTTTAAACAACCCCTCTCCATGAATGCTGACCGAATAGTGGGTCAGAATACTGTCCTGAGGTATGTCATAGGTACGGGAGACCTCGGTTCCCTCTTTGTGGCATCTTCCACAGACGAAGGGAACATTATACCGCCCCACTTTAGAATTTGGGGATTGCATCGGAACAATATCATGAGCACCATGGCAGTCCCAGCAGCGGGGAGCCAGTTTAGCTCCAGATTTGACTGCTCGTCCATGCAAGCTGTTACTATATATTTGGGCGACTTGGCTGTGACAGATACTACAATCTACTGGTTGCAGATTTTCAGGATGGGGAATCTCGGCATTGACCAAATCGGTGTGGCAGTTGACACACTCAAGTTGACCGTGGATTGAACCTGCAAATTTCTTTTGGTCAACAAATAAAGATTTGATTTTACCAGCGGTTGTGGTTTTGGTTAACTCTTTATCCTGGTGACAAGTGAGGCAATCGTCGTTGGATAGGGAATGACTTAAACTGAAATTTAAAAATATAAGGAAAACCGCCAACGCATAATTTCTAACGATTCTCATATACTTATTTTCGACTGAAACTCAACGCATCGGTAGAGCCTCGATTACCGGTTTAGGTGCTTCTTCCTCAAAAGCCAAAAGATTATGGCACTGGTCACAATCCTGCCGGATCACTTTTCCATCTTTGGCCTGGTGAGTGTTATCATGACAGCGGAAACAGCCCAAAGAATTTTGATGTCCGATATTGTTAGTATAAGTTCCCCAGATGATTTTCATCTCTGGAAAAACGTTGGAAGAATAAATTTCTTTTAATATTTGGGCAGCCCTGAGTATGTCTTCTTCTTTGGCCACATAGATGTAGGAATAGTTGGTCTGGTAGTACTGAATCAGCCCTTGCTCGATTTTCTCCAGGGCTTCCGGATTGTTAGAGTAACTTTCCCTCAAAAGCTCAACCGAGATTTTTTTAATAAAAGGGAGCTTGGGATTGATTTTATCAGCCAGTAAAGCTTCATCCACAGCCTCTTCTGGCAGGCGATAGATATGGGTGGGCCGGTTATGGCAGTCCATACAATCCATCCTGCGGCTCGGATATTTCAAAACTTGTTCCAAGCTTAAGGATTCCTGGGGAGCAAAATATTCGGTGACATTTCCCCTTAAGTCTTTTAATCTCACCCAGGGAATATTTTGATGTTGTTCATCAGTGGCGATGTAGCTAATTTCGTTGGCAATGTTCATATGCCAGTGAATTCCTTCGGCGATCCCAGAGGCCTTGTCGCCTCCTCCGGTTTTCAACAAGAGCACGGTTTTCAAAGCGGTATTTTTTTCATCTTCCGAGAATTTAGTAATCACTTTCAACTGCTGGCCGTGAAATTTTTGAGGCCAGTGACACTGCTCACAGGTCTCTTGAGCCGGGCGCAAGTTTTTGACTGGGGTGGGAATCGGCTGTTCGTAGGTATTGAAAAGTACGGCGAAAACCTGCCCCACTCCTGAGAGTTTGCTTTTGACAAACCAGGGAGCCCCAGGTCCGATATGACAGCTAACGCAATGTACTCGCGAATGAGGGGATCTGGTATAGGTTATATACTCCGGCTTCATCACCTCATGGCAGATCTGACCGCAGAAAGTAACTGAATCCATAAACTCCACCGCTTTGTAAGTCACCGTGGACATGACCGACAAAAGAATAGCTGTTACAGCCGCAAACCAGGCAAATCTTTTTCTCAAAGAGGGATTATTTAAGTCAATCTCCCATTTGGGCAAAGCTTGTTCTTTGGGCAACCCTTTTTGCAAATGAACTCTTCTTTTTTCTAAAGCTATGCCAAGGGGGATCAATATTAACCCAATCACTAGAAAGGTGGGTAGGATGAGGTAGACCAAGACACCTATATAAGGATTAATATGGAAACCTAGAATATCGATAGCTAGGATGGTGAGGATTAAAACCCCGGAGATTAAAGCAGACAGAAGACCAACGAAACTCAGCAAATTTCTGGAAATTTTGGCAAACAGCCTCTTCATAGTAATAAATCTAATTAACTTTTCTCGCAAAGCAAATTTTTTAGAGAAATTTGTGAAAAGTTTCACATATTATCACAAAAAAATATCATCCATTGTGGTAGGCTTACTTAAGTTTTGAACGGGAATCCAAATCTTTGATTTTAAGATATAGCCCAAAGGCCAAGATTAAAATAATTACGGCTGACCCGCCCAGCCCAATTCTACGCAGCTTTAAATCAAAGAGAGCTTCTTTTCCGGATTGTTGAACCACCTGGGCCTTATTCATTCCTTCCGTTGCCACTTCTGCCACTCTTTCTAAGGATAAGGAGTGAATCAAGCTCTGGATTTTAATTACATCATCTTTAGCCAGATTCAACTCAAATTTGGCCTTGGCCACATCTACCCCGGCCTTTTCTGCCTTTTCCACTAAGTTTTGAGCCAGCCGAATGGAATTTTTCAGAGAATCCAGCTTGGCTTTGAGCTGGAAAGCGGTCCGGTAAGGTTTAGATTCCGAATCAAAATGGCACTGGGAGCAGACTGTTTTATCTCCCACTCCCAGCATGTCGTCACTGGTTTTCATTACCAAATGGTAGTCATGGCAGGTAGCACATTCTGGAAAGCCATTCTCCTTAAAGGCCTGTTTATGGGGAGAGGAGTCAAACAAGTCCCGGTTATTGGAATGGCATTCTCCACAGGCGCTGGCAATATCTCCTAAGCCCGGGGGTGTGGCTCCGTGATTGCCATGACAGTCATTGCAGGCCGGGGCGGAGCGGTCCCGGTTTTTTAGCAAAATCTCTCCATGAACGCTCTGAGAATATTTTTCAAATTGATCATGGGGAATTTTATACGGCTGCATATAACTGGTATTGGCGTGGCAGTTAGCGCAGGTATGAGGGACATTGACATCAAAGACCGGAGAATTGGGATCTGAAACCGGTAAAATTTTGTGAACCCCATGACAAGAAATACAGGTGGCCACCTTTTTGTCCCCTTTTCTTAAAAGCTTACCGTGCACTGAAGTTTTATATAACTGTTCCTGATCTACCCTCAGCTTGGGGTTGTATTTTCTCATAAATTCCACATCTGAGTGACATCTGCCGCAAAATTGAGGTACCTCAGATGTTTTTGGGACACCGACAAATCCCTGGTCCGGATTCATGCTTTCCCAGGGATTCTCCATTCCGATCTTGGGGTTTCCTCCATGACAGCTGTTACAGGAAAGCCCTCGTTGAAAATGGACATCTTTCTTGAAATCTTCCACTATGGCAGAGTTTTTTTCATCCAGGGCCTTATGGCATTCCACACAGGTATTAAGGGAGAAAACCGGTCTATAGCCCAATGCTAAAACCAAAAGCCAGGTCAAAATCAATAGTAACTTTATTCTGTTCATTTTATTCTCAGAGCAGATATCCTAACAAAGTCATGATCAAAATGAAAGCCACCACCATCCATCCCACAGTGACAAAAGGTTTGCTGGATACACCCAAATTAGCTTTCTTATCCAAAAAAGGTACAAAAATTAAAAGTATAAACAATACCGTAAAAAACAAAATTCCCGCCAGCTCCCCTTCCATAAATAAAATTTTAGCCGGTAAAAATTTCAAAGTTTGAAACATAAACACAAAATACCATTCCGGTTTAATACCGGCCGGAGCCGGAGCTAAGGGGTCGGCTTTTTCACCCAACTCCCAGGGGAAAATAGAAGCCAAAGCCACTAAAATTCCCAAAGCCAAAGTCCAACCCAAGACATCTCTTAAGAAAAAATTAGGGAAAAAGGGCATATCCGGAAGAGGTCTCAAGGTAGAATCATTCAAGGGTCGGCTCATTCCATGCTTTTGCACCAGATACAGATGCAACACCAGAATTAATGTAACCGTCATCGGCAAAACCGCTACATGAAAAGCAAAAAAGCGAGTCAGGGTGGCTCCGGATACTTCAGTTCCGCCACGCAGAAAATCCAACAGGAAACCGCCTATTAAAGGGATGACCCCGGCTATCTCGGTCCCCACTTTGGTGGCAAAATAAGCCAATTTGTTCCAGGGGAGCAAATACCCGGTAAACCCGAATCCTAAACTGATAAAGAATAAAAATGCCCCGGAAATCCAGGTCAGCTCCCGCGGTTTACGATAAGCTTTTAAAAAAAAGACCGAGAACAAATGTAGAAATACAGTGAAAATCATCAAATTAGCAGACCAGGAATGAATGGAGCGGACCAGCCAGCCGAATTTAACTTCGGTCATTATAAATTGGACCGATTCAAACGCCTGTTCCGCGGAGGGTCGATAATAAAGCAACAGTAGGATTCCAGTCACCACCTGAACCGTAAACAGAAACAAGGTCATTCCGCCCAGATAATACCAAACCGTGTGTTTGTGTTGAGGAACCGTCTTGTGTAAGAGCAGAGCTTGGACTTTTTTTAAATCGGTTCTTTCGTCCAACCACTGATAGATTTGCCTGAGTCTGTTATCGATTTTCAATTAAGCTATCTTTTTAGCAACTACAATCTCTTTACCCCTGACAAACACAGTAAATTCTTCCAGCGGCCGGGGAGGTGGTCCGGAGATGTTTTTACCATTGACATCATAATGTCCGTTATGACAGGCACACCAGATGTGGGATATATCTGAGCGATATTGAACTGTGCAAGATAAATGAGTGCAGGTGGCAGAGAAAGCTTTAAATTCCCCGGTCGGGGTACGGATTAATATCCCGGCTTTATCTCCAAAGCGAAAAATCTTGCCGGAGTTGGGAGGAACTTCATCCAGATTGCCAGCTACAACAGTGGATGAGGTGGCCTCTGGAAGTTTGGGGGGGATCAAAAATCGGAGCATAGGGTAAACGATGGCTCCCAATAAAGCCGCTCCACCCCCCGAAAGCAGAAGGTTTATAAATCCCCGGCGCGAGAGATGCTGTGAACTTTTTTGTTCCATCACGCTAAATTTATTCACCTATTTTACAAAAACTATATCTGTCTGTCAAGAAAAATTGTAAGCAGCTTATTTTTTGAAAGATTTGAGTTTCTGTTTTCCCTCTCAAAAAACTAAATCTTTTTTCAGAAACGTGATAACAATAATCATAATAGGTTATAAATCATAAAAATTATAGCTGCAAACTTAGAGCAGGTTTGAAATTTTGTGAAACATTCCACTTGCCTGACCCGGTTTTCGTATTTATATTATGTCAGAGAAGAGATGGAAAATTTAAAAAGAAAACAGTGCTGAATATGGGAAAGAGTTTATCGGAAATTATTATTAGCCAGCATTGTCAAAGAGATGTTAAAGCCGGTGAAATTGTACTGACTCCGGTGGATGTTTGTCTTTTGCAAGATGGCACCGCTCCTTTAGCCATTAGACAACTAGAGAAATTAGGCCTAAAAAAATTAGCCAATCCCTCTCGGACCGTGTTTTTCCTGGACCACGCTGCTCCTTCACCCAGACGAGAACTCTCCAATGACCATAAATTTATCCGGGATTTTGTTGCTCAAACCGGTGCCCAATTTTCAGATATCGGAGGAGGAATCTCTCATCAAGTAATCAATGAATATTATGTCAACCCGGGAGATATCTTAATCGGAGCCGACTCTCATACCTGCACCGGCGGGGCACTGTGTGCCTTTTCCACTGGCATGGGTTCTTCGGATGTAGCGGTAGCAATGGGTTTGGGAAAAACCTGGTTGAGAGTGCCGGAGAGTTTCAAAATTGTGGTTAGAGGAGAATTCCCCTTGGGAGTGTATGCCAAGGACTTGATTTTACATTTTATCGGGAAGATTGGGGCGGATGGGGCGACTTACAAAGCTCTGGAATTTTGCGGAGAAACAGTGGAGAATATGACTATGAGCCAGCGCCTGACTTTGTCGAATATGGCAGTGGAAGCCGGCGCTAAAGTAGGCTTGATTGCAGCGGATAAAACCACTCAAAAGTTTCTGAAAGAAATGGGAAGGGGTAATAAATACCGGGAAATAAAACCGGAGAAGGATGCAGTTTATGAAAGGAGTATAGAAATTGACGTCTCCAGACTGGAGCCGCAAATTTCTTTTCCTCACACAGTGGATAATACTCGTCCCTTGAGCCAGGCCCAGGGTGTAAAAATTCAGCAAGTTTTCTTGGGCACCTGCACCAATGCACGCTTGGAAGATTTGAAAATTTTTTATGAAATTGTAAAAGGTAAGAAAAAAAATTCCAGCACCAGAGTGATTGTCACTCCGGCTTCCCGCAAAGTTTATTTGGATGCCATGAAATCAGGGTATATTCAAGCTTTTATGGAATTTGGTGCGGAAGTTTTACCTTCCGGCTGCGGTCCTTGTGTGGGTGTCCACGGAGGCGTGGGGGCAGACGAGGATAACATACTTTCCACTATGAATCGGAATTTCAGAGGGAGAATGGGAAATCCGGAGAGCAATATTTATCTGGCCTCACCGGCGGTCTGCGCTGCCACAGCTATCAAAGGGGAGATTGCCGACCCCAGAGAATTTTTAACCGTTAAGAAAGGCAGTTCTGCAAAAAGTTCAAAAAAGTCATCCAAGCAAAAAAAGAAAAAATAAACCTATGACTCCAAAAGGTTCCGCCTGGAAATTCGGAGACAATATCTCCACAGATTTGATTGCTCCCGGAAGATATTTTCACCTGCGCTCCAATCTGCCGGAGATGGCCAAGCATGTAATGGAAGACGCTGACCCTTCGTTTGCCTCTAAGGTTAACAAAGGGGATTTCATTGTAGGCGGAAGCAATTTCGGTCTGGGTTCCTCTCGTGAGCATGCTCCCACCATTATCAAATTAGCCGGCGTTTCAGCGGTTTTAGCCAAATCTTTCGCCCGGATTTTTTACCGCAACTCCATAAATGTGGGGCTGCCGGTTTTGATCTGCGATACTGATAAAATTCAGACCGGAGATGAACTGGAAATAGATTTAGTAAAAGGAATTATTCTGGACCGGATCAGAAACCTCAAATTAACTTTTGCTCCTTTGCCTAAGGTGATGATTAATATTCTAAATGACGGCGGTCTGGTAGCCCACATTCAAAAACATGGGGATTTTAAGTTGAGCTAAGACTTTCAACTTTGAATTATGACCACTGTGCAAGCTTCTGTCTAAAAGAATTTTTGGATAAAAGTTCTAAAGTCGTCCCTAATTCCCAGAAAATTCTGAAAAACTTGCAAAATTCAAGACTTTCCTTCCGGAGCTTTCAATATACAAGGAGTTATTTTAGCGGGAGACAGGACTCGAAGGCGCCTAAGTTCACCTGCCTTCCAGCTTAATCTATAATAAGTCACATTATCCGTCAACAAGTTAACTATTTTCGGTTACCCACCATAACACAAGAAAATCCAAGGAAAATCAAGCCGGGTGGAAACAATCTGGTCACATTGGTGTAACTCAAACAGATGAAGCCTTCTGGATAATCCAAGAGAGGTTGAACCTTATTTACTAACTCTTATTTTTCCAGTTTTTCTATGAACTCTTCCAGCTTCCTCAACCAGCTTTTCTTCTGGCTTTTTTTCATTACTTCCATGATGTTCAACATCTGCTTTCTGGTGGCTTCTTCCCCCTTCTTGATGTGGTCCAGTCCTTGGTCGAAACCCCAGGACATAGCCTGGGCCGAAAAAGGTCTGATAACCGCGTGGGCTTTTTGCAGACCCTGCTGTGCCAACTGAAAAGCAGAAATACGCTCACAGCGCACCATTACCTCCACCGCATTAAGAGGGGTTTCTCTCATCTGTATCGGTTCCCGGACGTCAACAGCAATCACTACTTCCGCACCCAACTTTAAGGCCTCTTCCACCGGTACCAAACTGGTAACCATCCCGTCCACCAGAAGTTTTCCGTTTAACTGCACCGGTGGAAAAATCAAGGGTATACTGAGACTGGCGCGCACTGCCGCTCTTAAAGAGCCGGAATTAAGAATAACCGGCTCACCGGAATAAAGATCCGTGGCCACTGCGGCAAATTTGGGATTTAAGTCCTCAATCGAAGCATCCGGGAGCAAATCTGAAATCGCCAGAATCATTTTCTTATCCTCTACCACTCCGTAACTTTTTATGGCCTGATAATAAAGATGCAATCTTCGGAAGGTTTCCTGGAGCGAATGCTTTTTCCGACCTCTGGTTGACATGGTAATATATTCCACTTCTACCCCGAACTTTCTGAGATTTTTACTGTCTAAAGCAGTTCGTATGACCTCTTCTACTACCCGGGCATCTCTATACTGACAAAAGAGGGCTCCAATTAAGGCTCCGATGCTGGTTCCCACAACTTGATGGATGGGGAGGTTTATATCCTGAAGAACCTTAAGAACACCCACATGGGCAATTCCCCTGATTGCCCCCCCGCCCAGAACCAAACCAATTTTTTTTTCAGTTTTTTTAGACATCTTAGGACTCGTTTTCTGCAGTTAGTATCGTCCATTTGTGTATTTTCCGTTAATACAAGCGGTTCTAAACGAATCTTTTTCTTGCCGTTTGCCAGAATGCCCAGCCCAGGCTCCTTCTCCGGATGGAAGCCCCGATAAAAAAATTTTTGTAATTATCGTTCTCACTACAGTGGATATTTAAATTGATTTCACCGTGATTAAGTGTCCTTGTTGGGTGCTTGCCAGTTGGACGGTATCAATGTATTAAGAGTTCTTCTCTCTCTGACGATAGATTAATAGTTCAGCATTATCATATGAATTCGCAATTAGCACCATGAAAGAAAATATCTTATTCCGTCCCTGGAGAGAACTTAAACAGCTGCAGGACAGAAAATTACATCATTTTATAACTAATCATCTTTATCCTTTTAGTCCTTATTACCGCGGACTGTTCGATAAAAATAAGATCAAGCCGGATGAGATCAAGACGGTCAAAGACCTTTCAAAAATCCCCTTTACCTCTAAGCAGTCCTTTATCGACTTAATCAAGGAAAATCCCAGCCAAAGTAATCTGGCATTTTTGCTTCAGCCCGATAGCGAAGTTATCAGAAAGTTCCTCCCCAAAAAAGAACTTATGAGATTTCTGTTCTTAGGAGCCGTAAACGGAAAAAACCATCTTAAGGCATGCCTGGAGAAGGAATATAGACCACTCTTTTTGACTGCCACTGCCGGCACCACGGAACTGCCCATCCCTTTTCTGTATACCAGTTTCGACTTAGAGAACCTCAAGGTTTACGGGAAAAGAATAATAGAAGTGCTTGGTATCCAAAAAGACCAGAAAGCAGTAAATGTTTTTCCCTACGCCCCTCATTTGGCTTTCTGGCAGACGGTCTTTGCCGGTTTAGCTGGCAATATCTTTATCCTCAGCACTGGAGGAGGCAAGACCGTGGGTACCGAGGGAAATATCCGCACTCTGCTTAAGCTGAAGCCCCAATTTTTGATAGGTGTTCCCAGCTTCGTTTATCACCTCTTAAAGACTGCCAAAGAGCAGAATCACAGCTTGAGTTTTCTGAATCGAATTGTACTGGGGGCGGCTCGGGTGCCCAAAGGATTTAAGCGAAAAGTATCAGCTTTACTCCATGAAATGGGGGGTTCGGAAGTGAGTGTCATGGGGACTTACGGCTTTACTGAATCTCGCTGTGCCTGGGTAGAGTGTCCCACGGATATAGAAATTTCCAGTGGCTATCACACCTACCCTGACAAGGAGGTGTTTGAGGTGATTGACCCGGAGACCGGCCAGGTCAAAGGGGAAGGTGAAGATGGAGAATTAGTCTATACCAATATCGACGCTCGCGGCACCTGCGTTTTGCGCTATCGCACCGGTGATTTAGTCCGGGGAGGGATTCTGTATTCCCCCTGCCCTTATTGCGGGAGAACGGTTCCCAGAATCGCAAGCGATATCGTGCGGGCTTCCAATATGAAAAATATGCAGGTTTCAAAAATAAAAGACACCCTGGTCAATCTGAATAATTTGGAGTATCTTTTGGAAGATAAGGAGGAGATTGATGACTGGCAGATAGAGATTGTAAAAAAAGACCAAGACCCGTACGAAGTGGACCAGTTGATTCTGTATGTCAGTCTGCTAGACTCGGTTAACCGGCAGGAATTTGCGGCCCGATTAAATCAAGAGGTTCTAGCCAGTTCGGAAATTTCTTTCAACCAGATTAATTTTGTTTCCTCTGAGGAAATACAGCAGAGGATAGAGATAGAATCCGCGGTCAAGGCCAAAAAGATTGTGGATAAGAGACCCAAAATCTGAGTCCTGGAGAAATATAAAATGGGAAGAATCGCTATAGTGGAGGGAGTGAGAACCCCCTTTGTCAAATCCTGGACTCTGTTTGAAGATGTCCCGGCCCAAAGATTGGGCTCTGTCTGTGTTCGGGAGCTTCTGGAAAAAACTCATCTGAATCCAGACTCTGTAGATGAGGTTATCATCGGCACCGTGGCCCAGCCGGTAGAAGCCTCTAATATAGCCCGGGTGATATCTCTTTATGCCGGAATTCCGAAACAGAAAAGAGCCTACACTATAAGCAGAAACTGTGCCTCCGGGTTGGAGTCAGTGACTAGCGCCTTAGAGAAAATAAAATGTGGTGTTGACCGGATAGTAATCGCCGGAGGGACAGAATCCATGTCCAATATCCCCCTGATGTTTGGCAGGGAAACCTCGAAAATATTTATGAAGCTGAATAAAGCCAAGAATCTAGCAGAGAAACTAAAACTTTTTTTGGGCTTGAGACCTCGGCACTTTAAGCCGGTGCCCGGTTTAATCCTGGGACTAACCGACCCGGTCTGCGGCCTGAACATGGGACAGACAGCTGAAGTTTTAGCCAAGGAATTTGGTGTGACCCGTCGAGAGCAGGATGAATTTGCTCTAATGAGTCATCAAAGGGCTGTCGAAAGTCGCCCAAAACTTCAGGAAGAGATTATGCCATTTATCATTCCGTCTAAATTTGACCGAATGGTGGAACATGATAACGGACCCCGTGAGAATATGAATTTAGAGTCACTGGGGAAACTTAAACCTTTTTTCGAAAGGCACACCGGAACTGTCACCGTAGGAAATTCCTGCCAGGTCACAGATGGGGCTTGTGCCCTTCTGGTAATGGAAGAAGAAAAAGCCCGGCAGATGGGTTACCAGCCCTTAGGATATATCCGTGCCTATTGTTACGTGGGAGTGGAGCCTGACAAAATGGGGTTGGGTCCGGCCTACGCCATACCAACAGTTTTGGAAATGGCCGGGCTTAATTTAAAAGAGATAAATTTAATTGAGATTAATGAGGCCTTCGCGGCCCAGGTGCTGGCTTGCCTGAAGCTTTTGAGCTCTAAAAAATTTGCCGAAGAGAATATCTTCAGCCCCGGAACAGTGGGAGAAATTGACCCGAATAGACTCAATGTCAACGGAGGAGCCATCGCTTTAGGACATCCGGTAGGAACCTCCGGCTCCAGATTGATTTTGACTTTGCTGAAAGAAATGAAAAGAAGAGAGGCCCAGTTCGGGCTGGCATCATTGTGCGTGGGCGGCGGGCAAGGGGGTGCCATAATTTTAGAGAGATGAGAGCCTTAAACTTAAAGATAGAAAATAAAATTGCCATTCTTGAATTTGACCAGCCTGATTCCAAGGTCAATTTATTGAATTCTGCTACCATGCAGGAATTAGCCGAGAACATTGACCAGCTGGCCCAAAAATCACAGGGGGAAGTTAAGGCTCTCATAATTACCAGCAAAAAAGAGGGCAGCTTCATTGCCGGAGCCGACATAAAAGAGATAGAGCAAATTCAATGGGCCGCAGAAGCAAAAGAGAAGTCTGAAAAAGGGAAACAGATTTTGAATTCGCTTCAGAATCTCGATCTAATCACATTGGCCGTGATAAATGGGGATTGTCTGGGAGGGGGACTAGAATTAGCCGTGGCTTGTAAATACCGGGTAGCAAGTTTCAGCGACAGAGTAAAAATCGGACTGCCGGAAGTAAAACTCGGGCTGGTGCCGGGCTGGGGCGGAACCCAGCGGCTTCCCAGATTAATTGGACTTACGCAGGCGCTCAAGATGATTTTGTCCGGGCAAAACATCTCTGGTAGAGAGGCGCTAAGAAACGGGTTGGTAGACAGATTATTTCCGGAAGCAAGATTAAAAGAGGAATCTTTCAATTTTGTGCGTGGGTTTTTAGAGGGAACAGAACATATAACAAGAATCCGACGCAAGGGATTTTCGAAAGCTCTGCTTGAAAATAATCCTCTGGGCAGAGCTGTTCTTTTCCAGCAGGTCAAAAAAAATCTCCTCAAAAAGACCAGTGGCTTTTATCCGGCCCCGCTTAAGGCACTGGAGATAATTAAACGCACTTATGGCAAAAGTAATCAGAGCGGTTTCATTTTGGAAAGTGAAATATTCAGCCAGTTGGCAGTAACAGAAGTGTCCAAGAATTTAATAAAGGTATTTTACCTGAATGAGAAGTTTAAAAAATTCCCCTGGGTAAGCGACCAAGTCAAGCAGACCAAGGTAAATAAATGCGGCATTGTGGGGGCCGGTCTAATGGGGGGAGGTATAGCCCACCTTACCAGCTCTCATGACATCCCCACCCGGATAAGAGATGTGAATTTCGAGCCACTGAAAAAAGCTTTAAAAACCGCCCGGGAAATTTTCGATTACTCCTTAAGAAACCGAAAACTAAAAAAGAATCAAGTGGAATATAAAATGGGGTTAATCTCACCTACTGTTACCTATCAGGGTTTTGAAAACACAGATATAGTAATCGAAGCCGTAGTAGAGGACTTAAGTATCAAGCAGAAGGTTTTCAAAGAGCTAAGTCAAATAATTTCCCCTAGAGCCGTGCTGGCCTCCAATACTTCGGCTCTTTCTATCGGCAGGTTGGCTGAAGCCGTTTCGTATCCGGAAAGAGTGGTGGGTTTGCATTTCTTCAATCCGGTTCACCGCATGCCCTTAGTTGAGATAATAAAATCCGAAAAGACCAGCGACCAAACTCTGGCTCAGGTCATAGCTTTTGCCAGAGGACTGGGAAAAACCGTAATCGTCGTCCAAGATAGACCCGGCTTTTTAGTGAACCGAATTCTCTTTCCTTATCTGAATGAGGCTGCCTCTTTGCTGGAAGAAGGAATGCAGATTGAAAAAATTGATAGAATTGCCCGCCGGTTCGGGATGCCCTTAGGTCCTTTAGAGCTGGCTGACGAGGTAGGGATAGATGTGGGATACAAAGTAGCTAAGATATTACAGGATGCCTTCGGGGACAGAATGCGGATTGTCTCAGTCCTTAACAATCTGATACAAAAAGGCCTGCTTGGCAAAAAAAGCGGCCAAGGGTTTTATCTTCATACCGGAAAAAGAAAAATTCCCAACCCCCAAGTCTATAGAATGACGAAAATAAATAACAGGGGGAGAGTTTCTGACCAAGCCGCCCTTAAAAGAATGATTTACACCATGGTAAATGAAGCCGCCAGATGTCTAGAGGAAAAAGTGGTAAACTGTCCGGAGACCATTGATATAGGAATGATTGCCGGAATAGGATTTCCTCCCTTTCGGGCTGGACTTTTAAGATATGCCGATTCGATAGGCATTGAGGCAATTGTAACAGACCTGGTCAACTTCCAAAATCAGTTTGGACAGGAGCGCTTCCGACCCTGTGATTTACTCCTTGAAAAATCCAGGCAAAAGCAGTCGTTCTATACTCATGACTCAAACAGAAAACCGGAGTACGCATGAGCTCAACCCTTTTTGATAAGCAGATTTCCCAGGAAAGCAGAGAATCGCTGGAGTTAGCCGAAGAATCACGCCAGGCAGAATGGCAGCACCCCAGTTTCGTCTCCGGCTTGTTTCAGGGAGCAGTAAATTGGAATTTGATCCATCCCTTTCCGCAGCAGACGGAAGAAGATAAGCAAAAAGGAGACCTCTACTTAAACCGGCTGGGAAAATTCCTAAAAGCTAATCTCAACCCGGAGGAGGTGGACCAAACCAGAGAAATTCCTAAAAAAGTTATCGCCGGACTACGTGAAATGGGAGCATTCGCCCTTAAGATTCCCACCCAATATGGGGGGTTGGGATTCAGCCAGGTGAACTACAACCGGGTTGTTCATCTGGTAAGCAGTTATTGTGCCTCCACCGCCGCGCTTTTGTCTGCCCACCAGAGCATCGGGGTCCCCCAGCCGCTTTTACTGTTCGGAACCGAAGAGCAGAAAAGGAAATATCTTCCCAGATTCAGAAAAGGTGCCATTTCGGCTTTTGCCCTGACCGAAGCGGGAGCCGGCTCGGACCCCTGTATGATGAAAACCACAGCCATTCCCATACAAGACGGGAAGTATTATTTGATCAACGGAGAAAAACTTTGGTGTACCAACGGAAACATCGCAGATGTCATAGTGGTAATGGCCCAGACACCACCGAAGATTGTTAATGGCAAAGAGAAGCCCCAGATCACGGCTTTTATCGTAGAAACCGACAGCCCGGGATTTGAGGTGGCATATCGTTGCAAATTTATGGGTCTGAACGCGATTCAAAACGGAGTGATTCGTTTCCGCAATCTGAAAGTTCCCCGGGAGAATATTATTTTGGCTGAAGGTGAGGGGCTGAGATTAGCGTTTACGACCTTAAATACCGGCCGGCTCACCTTACCTGCTGCAGCCACCGGGCTGAGTAAATGGTCTCTTTGGGTAGCCCGCAGATGGGCCAAAGAAAGAGTTCAGTGGGGCTGTCCTATCGGTGAGCATGAAGCCATTGCCTCCCAGCTCTCCGACATGTCAGCCACTATTTTCGCCATGGAAGCTATAACCTGGCTCACCTCTTTTATGGCTGACCAAAAAAAATGTGACATCCGCCTGGAAGCTGCCATGGCCAAACTGTTTTGTTCGGAACAAAACTGGAAGGTGGTCAATGAGGCGCTCCAGATTAGAGGAGGACGAGGGTATGAATCCGGACCCTCTCTGGCAGGAAGAAATGAAGAGGGCTCTTCTTTGGAACGGGCTATGAGGGACTCCCGGCTGAATACCATAGTGGAGGGGTCCAGCGAAATAATGCATCTTTTTATTGCCCGGGAAGCCCTGGATTCCCACATCAAAAGGATGAAATTTATTTTGGATCCTAAGGTCTCTGCGGCCCGAAAGATAAGGCCGGCTTTATCTCTGGCGCTTCATTATTTCTGGTGGTATCTCAAATTATGGACTCCTGCGTTTTGGCCAAGCCAGAGGAAATTGACTAAACCGCTGGATGGTCATATGAGGTTTGTCACCAGAACCGCCAGAAAGCTGGCCAGAAAACTGTTTCACAAAGTCATATTTCTTCAGCAGAAGCTGGCCTTCAAACAGAATACATTAAATAGATTGGTTGATATCGGAACCGACCTTTTTGTAATCTCTTGTGTCTGCTCTTATGCGGAGTCTCTGCCTGGTCAAAAGAAAGCTGAAAATTGTCGGGAGTTGGCTGATTTTTTTTGCCGGCAGGCCAGAAATCGTATCAAAGGGAGTTTTAAAGAGCTTAGCCGGAATCAGGACAGGTTGTCTAACTTGATTAGCAAAAGAGTGCTGGAGGGAGAGTTGGAATGGCAGGAGACAGATATTATCAGAGGGGGTAATAAGAAAAGCTGATTCTTGCCTTTTGCATGAAACTCTTTCCATCCCAAATAAACTGAGTTAGTTGTAATTCAATTCATATATGGACTAATCTCGGGCAAAATGTAAGTATTGGACAGATTGAAACAAATTACTCCTTCAAAAATTAACTGACGGTCTCTCAGAGAGTAATTCTTCCATAAAAGGTGCGTGACGAGAATTGAACCCAGTTTTCATCTCTTAACTGTCAGTCGGCCGTCAAAACGGTGAATAGCGGTTAGTGATTAGTGAAAAAATAATTCTATTCAGATACCACACTCATTCCGGCGATCCAGCCGGTGGTCCAGGCGCTCTGAAAATTAAATCCTCCGGTAATTCCGTCAATATCCAAAATCTCACCGGCTAAATACAGCCCGGGAGATACCTTGCTCTGCATGGTTTTAAAATCCACTTCCTTGAGGCTGACCCCTCCGCAGGTTACGAATTCTTCTTTGAAAATCCCTTTTCCGCTGACTGTAAAGCGGCCGCTCGTAAGCTCGGATAAAAGTGCACTCATGGCTTCTTTGGTAATATTGGTCCAGGTAATTTCATCCTGAATTCCGATGAACTGAACTAACCGGCTCCAGTAGCGGCTGGGAATAGTGAAAGCCGGTTCGGTGGAAACTCGCTTTTTGCTGTTCTGTTCTTTGTAAGCCAATAACATGCGATATAACTGCTCGGCATTATAATCCGGCAGTAAATTAATTACCAGCACGGCTTGATAGTGGCTCTTATGGAGCATTCTGGCTCCCCAGGCCGAGAGCTTGAGCACGGCCGGACCGCTCAAGCCCCAGTGGGTGATAAGCAAGGGACCGGTCTGCTCCAGCTCGTTCCCCTCACTATCTGTCAAAGTGAGTTTCACTTTCTCAAAACTTATTCCAGCCAGACCTTCTAAGCGTGAATCAGAAATTTTAAATGTAAAAAGAGAGGGAACACAGGGGACAATATTGTGCCCCAAGGCCTCTGCCAGACGATGTCCGTGCGGGCTGTTGCCGGTGGTCAGAAGCACCCGGTCAAAGCGCTCGTGCACTCCGTTGTGAAGCCCTATTTCAAATTGCGGGATATTTTTTGCAGAACTTATATTTTGGATATTTTTCACTCTGGCACCGAGCCGAATCTGTACTCCCAGCTTGCGCGCGGTATTCATCAGGCAATCCACCACGGTTGAGGATTGGTCGGTTACCGGAAAAACTCGGCGGTCCTCTTCGGTTTTCAGCCGAACCCCCTGTTTTTCAAACCAGGCCATGGTGTCACGGGGCTGAAAGCGGCTAAACGGTCCCAGAAGTTCTTTGCTTCCCCGCGGATACCCTTGGGCTAATTCGAGGGGGTCGAAGCAGTGATAGGTGACGTTGCACCTTCCGCCTCCGGAGATGTGCACTTTATTCAAGGGCTGATGGGTGGCTTCCAGTAAAACAATTTCTGCGGAGGGGTTATGGGTGGCGGCGGAAATGGCGCCGAAGAACCCGGCCGCGCCTCCGCCGGCAACGGCTATTCGCACAGGATAAACGGTTCGACTACACCCTCCGTCTTTGCCTTCGGGTATCCCGTAGGGACGCTCACCATGAACCGGCTTGGGTGATGCTGTTTCATAATTGTATTATAAATTTTTTTGACTGAATCGACAAGAGGATATTGATAGGGTGGGAAATGATTCCCGACTGTGAATTGACAGATTTGACAGCGGGTTTTATCTGAAGTATATTTAAGCCACGGCTTATACTGTTTGGCTGGATTAACCAAAATGAACTTTAAAGAGATTGACGGGGAGTTGAAAGGCTGGTTGAAGATGAGTAATTTTAAAGGGAGTTCGAATCTCTGTCCAACATGTTTGAGACAAAGGAATGTGGTGTAAGCGATGCTTGACCCAACAACTATCCTGGAGGGAATACAAACTATACCCGCCTTGAAGAAAATTATCAAGATTTTCACTAGAAACAGTCTTCCCATTATCAGCCTGAAGCATCTTGTAGTAAGGTCGGATTACGCAATTGAACAAATTCTATCGATGGATTTCGGACGTATTTATGAGCAATTCAAAGCTAAAAGAATATATCTGCAAGAGAATTCGATATTCAAGTTTTTGAAACAATACTATAGACCACACAAAAGAATTAATTATTATAGCTCTTGGGATTCTTCCCCACTAGTCAATATGCAAAAACCAACGGTTAATATGCTTGAGATTCCAATTAGTTACAATAAATTGATAGAGTTGTCGCAGAAATATGATAGTAAGGTCACCGGATTGATTGTCGATAATTTTGCACAAAAAGCTAAAGAGTTGCTACCGAAAGAGTTCTGCAAAGTAACATATATTCTTGACAGTATTGCTGAATGCGACGGTGGCACAGCAGGAATAACTGAGATAATTGAATTCAGGCCTATCAGGTTTGTGTTACTTTATTTAGTAAATATATCAGAAAAACCAGTAAGGATTTCTAACTATTCTGGAACTATGTATCATACTAATGAAGTGTTAGAGTATAGAAAATTTTCATCTGAGCACGGCGATACTTTCCACACAGACAATTTGCCCCCAATCATTCTTGAGAAGGGAGACTCTCTTTTAATCCCCGAATACGTTCTTATGGCACCGATGGAAGATTATTTGACAAACAACGAAAATGTGGTACAAAACGATTATTTTAATTTTGAGAATTACTGTTACAAACAAGACGAGATTAGAGATCCTGAACGATATTTTTTAATTGGACCATCTCTAACAGTCAATCGAATATCCATTGACCAAAATGAAGAGGAGGTTCACAAGTTCGACTTATCTAACGTCCTATCAGTCTCCGAATTTTTCGAGTGTGGCTCCTGTCCTTATATTTTTGGATATAAAGCTGGGAGTTTTCATTACATCACAGACATTTTGACAAAGAGCCCTGATGTAGTTAACATTCAGAATTATGAAGACGTGCTCATTGCAGAGATAGAGCACGAAACTTCGGAGATAGAGCGTGCAATTCTTTGTAACGGCCTAACAGAGAAAGAAGTCATTAATAACAGATCTTTATCTTTGGGGGACTCAATATTAATAAAAAATACAGATAATAGCCCCAGGTTCATGATATCCGGAAAGTATTTTGCTAAGAAGAATGTACCCAAAAGTGATGCTGTCTTATTATGGAAATTCCAAAATATCAAAAGGTATCTGCACTACTTGAACTCAACTGGTATAGTTAGATAAACATTTTTTATGTTCCGTCTGGAGCTACTCCTGACGGTCAGCAGGGTTCAGGACTAGGTCCTGACACAACAAATTAATTTGCCATTTCCCCTCAAAAACCTTATATTATCCCCAGATAAAAACCTTTAAACCGTTACACCACTTTTAAGGAGGAACCATGAGTAACTCAATTTGTCACATCGAAATCATGACCACCGACCTGAAAAAAGCGGAGAAATTTTACTCCGACCTTTTCGGCTGGAAAGTAAATTCCGATGCCATGGGAGACGGCAAATACTCTCTATTTGAAGCCCCCAAGCCGCCCCACGGAGGAATCGCCAAAGTCGATAAAGTAAACCCCGGCAACAACCTGATTTTTTATGTGGAAGTCAGCGACATCCCCGGAACTTTAACCAGAGCCGAATCCTTAGGTGCCAAGACCGTGACACCCAAGACCGAAATTAACCCGGAAGTCGGCTGGTTCGGCAATTTCAGAGACCTAGACGGTAACCTGATCGGGCTTTACACCGGCGCCCAGAAGTAAATTAAATGTTTAGGGTTTGTGTCATTCTGAGCGCAAGCGAAGAATCTCAAATTTTACAAACGAGATCCTTCACTTCGTTTAGCCTGAGCTAAGTCGAAGGGTTCAGGATGACCAAGAAGAAATGAAGCGCACCGCTACAACTTTTTTACCTTTATTATTTCTTTTCTTCTTTACAATTAATACTTACTCTTCACAGAAGAAAACTGCGCCTTCTTTGACCATGAAGCAGATAGCCAATGCCACGCTATTTATAGACTTTAACGGAGAGGCCAATAAGCAAAAAGTAAAATTAATAAATGGACATTATGAGAGACGTAAGAAAGGGTCTGACACTCTGTCGGTAGATTTGACTACCTGGGTTAAATTTACCGACCTGGATAAAGATGGTTCCCAAGACGCTGCCGTGATTTTTGTCTGGAGCAAAGGGGGAGAGGAGATTTTTTATGAGTTAGCCGCACTTCTGAATAAAAAAAGGAAACCGGTTCAGGTTTCCTCTGCTGATTTGGGAGATCGGGTGGTGATACAAGCTCTGGATGTTTCTGCTGATACCGTTTTTCTGAATATGCTTACCCGCGGCAAGGGGGATGCAAACTGTTGCCCTACTCTGCCGGTGAAACTAAAATATTTGCTTGAATCTTCTGGCTTGACGGAGCAGACCGATTATGTTGGACTCTACCGAGGAAAAGCAATACGGAGTTATGGTGTAAGAGAAGGTCTGGAGATGTCTATTAATAGTGACAGTAGCGTAAGTTTAATATTACCTGCCATTGATCTAGAACCAACGGTAAGAAAGACAGGCAAGTGGTATAAAAAAGGAGATGGAAGTTTACTGGTTGATTTTACTGAATGGAGCGCAGATGAGACCGATTTAATTTATTTCAGATTTTTGAATGGTAAGCTTACCTCCATGTTTCTTAATCAAAATTTTTATTGGGATGGGGATTTGGAATTTGAAAGAGTAAGTGAATAGCTTGGTATTGAGTCAGTTGACTTTTTTCTTCCGTAGCTTAAATTACTAATCCAAAAATTTCGGCCCCATCGTCTAGTGGCCTAGGACGGGTGGTTCTCAGCCATCAAACCCGGGTTCGACTCCCGGTGGGGCTAAAAGTTCTGTAAAACTGAGAAAGGGCAGTCCATTACTCCCTTGGTTGACTTCTATACAGTAAATTTTAAATCGGGGGATTTCTTGAAAATTTACGCTGTGTGCCACATTTTGCCGCTCACTTTTGCTTGACAATTTTAATATATAATATAAATTAGTTTTTAATATTTCACAGTTTGTTTCTGATTAATTTTGAAAATAGAGGATTAAGAGGTGGCCAAAACACGTAACTAATAGCGCTATGCATTTTTTAACCATTAACCAAAAAAATCTTGACCTTTTAACTAATAAGGAGAAAAAATGACAGGAGAATACAGCTTTCAGAAAAACAGTAATTTGGTTAAGACTAATTCGATTCTCAAGCCAAATTTGACAAATTTTGTTTCACTAGGGTTAGCCCTTATCTTATTTCACTTGTTTTCCCCCTCGAATGCTTTTGGGCAATTATCCGGTACTAAAGTTATCGGCTCAGGAGGGGATTATGCCACTTTTGCAGCCGCGGTCAGTGCTTTAAATTCTCAAGGCGTCGGGGCTGGGGGAGTTACCTTTAATGTCAAAACCGGGACTTATAATGAACAGATTAGGATAGGTAATGTTTCCAATACTAGTGCCTCCAATCCGGTTATTTTCCAATCTCAATCAGGCAACCGGGCTGATGTTACGCTTCACTATACGGCCACTGGCGCTGCTACCAATTATGTGGTTAAGCTGGACAGTTCTGACTATGTCACTTTCCAGAAACTGACTATTAATGCCACTGGGACAACTTATGCCAGAGTATTTGAGTTAGCCGGAGGAGTGACTAATATTACCATCGCCAACAATGCCATTTCTGGTCTTTCTACAACTTCCAATGCGGCTAACTATTATCTGATTTATAGTGATAATTATAATAACTCTAATATTCAGATTAGCGGAAATAATTTTGTTAATGGAGGCTGGGGTATAGTCCTGTATGGAGTTTCTAATGCTGTTCAAACTACCGGTACCCGAGTGTTGAATGATACTTTTTCTACCGGATACGGAGGAGTGTATTTGCAGTATCACAAGTCAGCTTATATAAATGGGAATGTGGTTACTACAGGGGCTTATGGGATACAGAGCTATGATTGTGATGATAGTTTGCAGATTCAGAAGAACAGGATTAATGTGCCTGCTAATGGTTATGGTATTACGGTTCAGTATTGTGATGGGACACAGTTTGGGGGGAAGGGTTTGATAGCTAATAATTTTGTGCATATAGGAGGTAATAGTACAGCTTATGGGATATACTTGGAGACTTGTACTTGGCAGAATGTGTATTACAATAGTGTTAATATTACCAGTACTTATACAGCTGGGGGATTAGCATTTTATCCTAACAATGGTGGGAATCTAAGTGTTCGGAACAATGTTTTTGCTAACAATGGCGGTGGGTATGCCTATTATGTGAATACACCTGGCGCTGTTTCTAATTCTAATTATAATGATTTGTATAGTCCGGGGAGCTATTTGGCTTTCTGGAGTGGGGATCGCAAGGATTTGGCGGCTTTTAAGACTGCCAGTAGTAAAGATACTAACTCGGTTTCTATTTATCCCCAATATTTGTCAAGTACTGATTTGCATCAAGCTTCTCCCTGGATAGACAGTGCCGGCACTCCCTTGAGTTTAGTGACCGACGATATCGAGGGACAGGCTCGGGATGCCAACAAGCCGGATATAGGAGCAGATGAGTTTGTGGCAGCCCCTTCGAGTTTGACACCTTTGTCCGGGACTTATAGCATTGGTTCTGTTTTGTCAGCTGCTGCGGATTATCCTACTTTAGCTGGGGCGGTGAATGATTTAGTTTTAAAAGGGGTCTCTGGTCCAGTGACTTTTAACCTTCAAGATGGGAATTACAATGAGCAGATTGTTTTAGTGAACGTTCCCGGAGCCAGTGCCACCAACACTATTACTTTCCAATCCCAGACCAGCCGGGGAAATGTAATTATTTATTATTCAGCTAGTAGTGCTGGAAGCAATTATGTGGTAAAACTTAACGGTGCAGATTATATTACCATTCAGAATCTGACTTTGCAGGCTATAGGTACATCTTATGCGCGGGTGGTGGAGTTTTTTGGGGGTGTGGATAATGTAAAGATTTTGAATAATGTGTTGACTGGGTATACCACCACTTCTAGTTCTGCTAATTATTATCTTATGTATTGTGATAATGCTTATACTGCTAATCTTCAGGTTAATGGGAATACTTTTAGTCAGGGGGGTTGGGGAGTGGTTTTGAATGGTCTTAGCAATGCGGTTCAATCTACCGGTACGCGGGTGCTGAATGATACTTTTTCTACCGGATATGGAGGTGTGTATTTGCAGTGGCATGATTCACCTTATATAAATAGTAACGTAATTACTACCGGTACTTATGGGATATACAGCTATGATTGTGATGACAGTTTGCAGATTCAGATGAATAGGGTTAATGTGCCTGCTAATGGTTATGGTATAGATCTGTATGCTTGTGATGGGACCCAGTTTGGGGGCCAGGGGCTGATTGCTAACAACTTTGTACATGTTGGGGGGAACAGCACCGCTTATGGTATTTACCTCGAGAGTTCGGTTTATCAGAATGTGTATTACAACAGTGTTAATATTACCAGTACTTATACTGCTGGTGGCTTAGCTTTTTATGCCAACAATGGGAACAACATTCGTGTGAGGAACAACATATTTGCCAACAACGGTGGTGGTTATGCTTATTATGTGAATACACCTGGTGCCATCTCTAATTCTAATTACAATGATTTGTATAGTCCGGGGAGCTATCTAGCTTTCTGGAGTGGGGATCGCAAGGATTTAGCGGCTTTTAAGACTGCCAGTAGTAAAGATACCAATTCAGTTTCAATTTATCCCCAATATTTGTCGAGTACTGATTTGCATCAGTCCTCTCCCTGGATAGACAGTGCTGGGGTACCTTTGAGTGGTTCATTTTCGGTGAATCAGGATATAGATGGAGATGCCAGAGATGTCAACAAGCCTGACATAGGTGCCGATGAGTTTGTGGCAGCACCTTCGAGTTTGACTCCACTTTCTGGTTCTTATACTATTGGATCTCTTTCCAAGACCACCTCACCAACTGCAGATTATCCTAATTTGACGGATGCAGTCAACGCCTTAGTCTTGAAAGGAGTCTCTGGTCCAGTGACTTTTAACCTTCAAGATGGGAATTACAATGAGCAGATTGTTTTAGTGAACGTTCCCGGAGCCAGTGCCACCAACACTATTACTTTCCAATCCCAGACCAGCCGGGGAAATGTAATTATTTATTATTCAGCCACAGGTGCTGGGGATAATTATGTGGTGAAACTAAGAGGAGCAGATTATATTACCTTCCAGAATCTAACCCTGAATGCCGTCGGCGCTTCCTATGCTCGGGTTTTTGAATTATTTGGGGGAGTGGATAATCTCAAGATTGCCAACAACCTGTTGGTGGGGTATGCTACTACTTCTAGCTCGGCTAACTATTATCTCATCTTTTCAGATAACTACTATAACGGTAATATTCAGATTACCGGCAATACTTTTAGTCAAGGGAGCTGGGGTGTGGTTTTGTATGGGCTTTCAGGTACTGTTCCAACTACCGGCACCCGAGTACTTAACGATACTTTTTCAACTGGCTATGGAGGTTTATCTTTGCAGTATCATAAGTCGGCTTACGTTAACGGAAATGTCATTAATCCCAGTGCCAACTCTGGGTATGGAATAAATGTTACTGACTGTGATGACAGTCTGCAAATTCAAAAGAATAAGATCAACCTGCCTACTAATGGTTACGGTATCATTGTTCAGAACTGCGATGGGACTCTATTGGGAGTCAAGGGGCTAACCGCTAACAACTTTGTCACAGTGGGAGGAAACAGCACAGCATATGGAATTTATTTAGAAGGATGCACCTATCAAAATGTGTATTATAACAGTGCTAATATTACCAGTACCTATACCGCCGGTGGAATAGCTTTTTATGCCAACAACGGTGGGAATATCAATGTGAGAAACAATATCTTTGCTAACAATGGCGGAGGATACGCTTATTACTGCAATACTCCTTCGGCTGTAGCGACTTCGAATTACAACGACTTATACAGCCCTGGTAATTATCTGGCTTTTTGGACCGGCAATCGCAGAGATTTAGCGGCTTTCCAGACTGCCAGTGGCAAAGACACCAATTCAGTTTTTATTTATCCTCAGTTCCTTTCTGCTACTGATTTGCACCAGGCCTCTCCCTGGCTAGATAGTGTGGCTACTCCAATTACTGGATTAGGAGGAGTAACTTCTGACATTGATGGTGATGCCCGAGATGCCAATAAGCCCGATATCGGAGCGGATGAGTTTGTGGCAGCACCCTTGAGTTTGACACCTCTTTCGGGGGCTTACAGCATAGGTTCTGTTTTAAGTGCTGCGGCGGATTATCCAACTTTGGCAGTAGCGGTAAGTGACTTGATTTTAAAAGGTGTATCAGCTCCGGTAACATTCAACATTCAGTCAGGCAGTTATAATGAACAGATCAGCCTGGTTAGTATCCCAGGTGCCAGTGCCACCAATACCGTGACTTTTCAATCCCTGACTGGGAATCGGAATGACGTGACCATTAGTTATTCAGCTTCTGGCACAGGTGACAATTATGTAGTCAAATTATCTGGAGCAGATTACCTTACCTTTCAAAAATTAACGCTCCAAGCAACAGGTACTTCTTATGCTCGGGTTTTTGAATTAGCTGGAAGCGTAGATGAAGATAAAATTTCTAACAATCGCATTATTGGTTATTCCACCACATCTGGTTCCAATCAGTATGCTCTGGTTTATTCGGATAATTCTTATACCAGTAACATTCAGATAAATGACAACACCTTGGGTCAAGGGGGTTGGGGAGTGATTATGGTAGGGGTTAGCAATGTAGTCCAATCGACGGGCACCAGAGTAACCATTGATACTTTTGTTACCGGATATGGAGGGGTGTATTTGCAGTATCAGGATTCTCCTTACGCCAATGGGAATGTGATAACTTCCAATTCTAGAGGGATAGAGGTTTACGATTGTGACGACAGTCTTCAAATTCAAAAAAATAAAATCAGTGTGACTAACCCTGGCTATGGCGTATATCTTTATGCTTGTGATGGAACTCTACTTGGGGGAAAAGGGTTATTATCTAATAACTTTGTACATGTGGGAGGAACCAGTACGGCTTATGGTTTTTACATAGAAAGTTCAACATATCAGAATTTATATTACAACAGTGTCAACATTACTAGTACCTATACAGCCGGTGGAATTGCTTTCTATCCCAATAATGGTGGAAACATCAATGCCGTAAACAACGTATTCGCTAACAGCGGCGGAGGTTATACTTATTATGTCAGCACTCCTTCAGCTGTGGCTACCTCTAACTACAATGATTTTTATACTACTGGTACTAATTTAGCTTATTGGACTGGTGATAGAACCGATTTAGCTGCATTGAAAGCTGTCAGTGGCAAGGATGTCAATTCCATATCAGTCAATCCAAAATTTCCTTCCAATATAAACCTACACACCGGACAACTACTTTTGGATAGCACCGGCACCCCGTTGGCTTTAGTAACCGAAGATATAGATGGAGAAATCCGAGACTTAAACCGTCCGGAAATAGGGGCGGATGAGTTTTATTGTCAGGCTAAACCTGGAGATGCTGATGGTAATAATCAAATACTTTTGCCAGACATCATAAGGATTATTAATTTTCTCTTCAAATCACAACCAGCTCCCACCCCATTGTGCCGAGGTGATGCCAATGCTGATGGAAAAATTTTGCTGCCAGACATTATATATATTGTCAATTTCCTTTTCAAAGCCGGAGCAGCACCGGTTAAAGTTCCGGTGTGCTGTTTGTAGAAAGAAGTGAGGAGAGGGCTGGTATTGGAAACAGTCCTCTCCGGCCAAGGTAGACTGACATCACCAAATCCCACCCTTATCTTGAAAACAGAAATCCCAGTAGCGAGATTTTTTGAAAATTTCCTAAGTAATTAGACTAAAAAATGCTTAAAGATCCTAATTATGACAGCATAAATTCCAGTTTAAAAGTTCTACCTATTGTATGTTGCGGGCTAATTTTAGGGATTAGGGATCAAGGATTAGGGATTGGTGATGAAGATTTCGGTCAAGGTTAAGCCAAATTCAAAAATTGAAAAAGTTGAAAAAGCCGAGGGTTTCTGGCTAATTTACGTCAAAGAACCTCCCCAAGAGGATAGAGCCAATCTGGCTGTCATAAATCTGCTTTCAGAATATTTCAAAGTTCCCAAATCCAGAATTTCCATTTTAAAGGGGAAAAAATCCAGACAAAAAATTGTGGAGATAGTAAATTCTACCTCCTAAAGCTCTCAAACCCAAACTTATTTTACCAAAGTACTTCTAACCTTTCTGATTCCAGAAATAAGCCAACTTATTTCATAATTTTATCAGAAATGATGGGTGGAACCCCATACTTTTACCTGAGTTTATGGAAGCCACCACATAAACCAAATCAGGCAGTCGTCCGATAAAAATACCAGCTAGTTTTTACAGGGTCTCAAAATTTCGACTTACATTTTAGTAGGAGGGCTTAAATGACAGGCGAAGAAATCTGCCGTAAGCTGGAGGATTTAAAAAGTCAGGGAGCAAATTTAGAGAAATTATTATCCAGTGCGGTAGAGCTGTTGCATAACTCCAATTCTCGCTTCGACTGGACCGGGATTTATGAACTTTTCCCGGACAATGTCTTGCGCCTGGGACCTTTCATCGGAGCCCCTACCGAACACGTCTTCATCGCCGTCGGGAAAGGAGTCTGCGGAGAGGCTGTGGCGAAAAAACGGAACATCAACGTCCCGGACGTATCCAAAGCTCCCAATTATTTAGCGTGCTCTGCTTCCACCAAATCAGAATTGGTGATTTTGATTCGAAGGGGAGAGACCATCTTTTCCCAGATTGATATTGACAGTCACAGCTACAATGCCTTTGACCCGGAAACAGTCCAGCTGGTGGAAAAAGTGGCGGACTGGTTAGCCAATGCCTATCAGGAGCATTTTACATCGCATTCAAAAACATCTTCCAAAACTTAAAATTTCCGACCAATTTGGCCCATGCAGACTCAAACTAAAAACCACCCAGATTTAGCCTTAGAACAGCTGAGAGATAAACTCAAGGAAAACGAGAGATGGTTTCGCACCTTAGATAATCAAGTCAGAATATTAGAAAGGGAGAGGCAAAAACTTTTGGCTCTGGTTAACAACACCGA
>Ga0154874_160_pt1 | contig 43055 bp, 41 predicted proteins | sample Rifle2008BG19ft_FD_105846 | JGI IMG/M metagenome (GOLD analysis project Ga0154874, IMG submission 105846) | candidate division Zixibacteria bacterium RBG_19FT_COMBO_42_43
AGTTATCCTTAGCTATTGGCAAAGCCGGTCAAAATGCCCGCTTAGCCAGCAAACTAACCGGTTGGAAAATCAATATTCTGAGTGAAACCGATTATAAGCAAAATAAGAAGAAAAAACAAGAAGAAGAAGAGACAGCCGTCTCCGAATTGAGCCAGCTCTCCGGAGTGGGAGAAAAATTAGCCGAAAAGATAAAGGAAGCAGGCTATAATAGTTTAGCTGACTTAGCCGAAACTACGGTAGAAGATTTAACCCAAATCGAAGGTATCGGAGAGAAGAAAGCCGCCAAGCTAATTGAGCAAGCCAAAGCGTCACAAGAAGAAGCACAAACAGCTAAAGAAGTAGAGGAAGAATAAATTGCCTAACAAAAGACTTCATCAAATAGCCAAAGAATACAATATCTCCTCAGACGCCCTCCTGTCGGTTTTAAGGGAGATGGGCTTTAGCATCAAGAGCCATATGAGCATAGCCGATGACAAGATGCTAAAAGCCATCGCGGAAAAATTCCGGGTGGAAAAGGAAGATATTAAAAAAGAGATTGCCCTCAAAAAGAAAAAACAGGAGGAGAGGTCCCAAAGAGAAAAGGCCAAAGCCGAAGAGATAGAAAAGGAAAAAGCCAAGGAAAGCGAAAAAGAAAAACCGCCCGGGGCTGGCGAAATTGTGGAAGTTTTAGATTTAGAAGAAGTGAAGGAGAAAGAGGCGCTCAAGGATTTAAAGCTTAAGAAAAAAGAGCATATTTTAAAAGGGGAAAGAAAATTAGCTGATTTTAAAAAGAGAAAAAATAAACCGGAAAAAGATAAAACATATGACGTCAAAGAAATCGAAGACAGTGTCAAAAAAACCTTGTCTTTGCTGGATACTCTAAAGACGGGTAAAAAGTATAAGAAAAAAGAAAAAGAGGAGGCTACAGAAGAAGTTGACAGCAAAACCATCAAAGTCAGTGAATTCATCTCTGTGGCAGAATTGGCCAGTCTGATGAATTTAAAGCCGGCCCAGGTCATCTCCAAATGCTTAGAACTGGGATTAATGGCTTCCATAAACCAGAGATTGGATATGGATACCATTGAAACCATAGCCCTGGAGTGCGGCTACACCGTAGAGAAAGAAACCGAAGTCGGAGTTGTTGATGAAGAGCAAGAAGAAGCCGGAGAGCAGGTTCCCCGTCCGCCGGTGGTCACCATTATGGGGCATGTGGACCACGGAAAAACTTCTCTTTTAGATTACATTCGTAAAAGCAATATCATAGCCGGCGAAGCCGGAGGGATTACCCAGCATATCGGAGCTTATGCAGTTGAACTCCCCAAGGGGAAAATTACGTTCTTAGATACGCCCGGCCATGAAGCTTTTACCGCCATGAGAGCCAGAGGAGTACAGGCCACGGACATTGTGGTCTTAGTAATAGCCGCAGACGACGGAGTAAAACCGCAGACCATAGAAGCCATTGACCATGCCAAAGCCGGCGGCGTTCCCATTATCGTAGCCATAAATAAAATCGATTTACCGGGGGCCAACCCGGATTCTATCAGGCAACAACTTTCCAAGTATAATCTGATGTCGGAAGAGTGGGGAGGGAAGACTATTTTTGTGGAAGTCTCCGCCAAGAAGGGAACCGAAATTGAGCGTTTATTAGAGATGATTTTGTTACAAACAGAAATGTTAGAATTAAAAGCCAATGCCAACTGCAAAGCCACAGGGGTGGTCATAGAATCCAGACTGGACCGGGGGAAAGGCCCTCTGGCCACAGTTTTAATTCAAAAAGGAACGCTTAGAAACGGAGACCCCATTGTAGCTGGGATTTATTCCGGCAAAGTCAGGGCCCTTTTGGATGAGAGAGGGCATTTATTAAGAGGGGTAGGTCCGGCAACCCCAGCCCAGGTTTTAGGGTTAGCCGGTGTTCCTCAAGCCGGTGACACTTTCTTTGTGGCCAAATCCGAGCAGGAAGCCCGTGAAATTTCTGCCAAGAGAGCCCGGCTAAAACGGGAACAACAGTTACGCCAGATAAAACATGTCACCCTGGATGAAGTTTATGAAAGAATAAAAGAAGGTCAGATTAAAGAATTGAAATTAGTCATCAAAGGAGATGTGGACGGTTCAGTGGAAGTTTTAAGCGATACCTTAGAAAAAATCTCCAATTCAGAAGTCAAAGTAAATATGATTCACAAAGGAGTAGGGGCTATAAACGAAAGTGACGTGCTTTTGGCGGCCGCCTCGGATGCTATTATAATCGGCTTCCACATCCAGCCCAATTTGGGAGCCAGGGAGCTGGCCCAGCAGAATAAAGTGGACCTGCGGGTTTATCAAACTATTTATGAAGTGGAAAATGATATCAAAAAAGCCCTGGAGGGTCTATTGGAGCCGGAGATCATTGAAAAGATAACCGGCACGGTCGAAGTTCGTGAACTTTTCAGAGTTCCCAAGGTCGGGGTTGTGGCCGGCAGTTTCGTTCAATCCGGTGTGATAAAAAAAGGGGATAGAGTCAGAATTATAAGAGACGGAACGGTTGCCTACGAAGGAACCATAGGCTCACTGCGAAGATTCAATGACGATGTCAAAGAGGTGGAAAACGGCTTAGAATGTGGAATCAGAATCGAAAATTACAATGATGTCAAAGTCGGCGATATTATAGAAGCTTTTCAGGTTACCAAGTTAGCTAGAAAATTAGAGAAGGTTTAAGAGGTCTTAAGAATTATTGATGGCAAGATGATAATAGGCAGCTGTAGTATAGAGTTGCATTTGCCGGAATCGGAATCTCTAAAGGATAAAAGACAAATCATAAAAAGTGTCAAAGACAGAATCAGAAATAAGTTCAATGTTTCAATCGCCGAAGTGGATGGAAATGATTTATGGCAAAGGGCAGTCTTAGCGGCCTGCGTGGTGGCCAACGATAAAAAATTTGCCAATCAGGTTTTAGCCCAAGTGGTAGAGCAGGTCAAAAGAGAAAGAAGCGTGGTTTTGTTAGATTATCATTTAGAGATTTACTGATGGTAAAGGAAACAGTGATGCAATATTCCAGGGCACTGAGAGTGCAGGACTTGTTAAAAAAAGAGATTTCTCAAATAATTCTGGAGATGTTAAAGGACCCGCAGATTGGGTTTGTGACCATTACGGCGGTAGAAGTCTCGGCAGATTTAAAAATCGCCAAAGTTTTTTATTCGGTTCTGGGGACTCCCCAAGAAAAACAGAACACGGCTTCGGCTCTGAACCGGGCCCGGGGTTTTGTCCAAGCCGAAATCAATCGTAGGGTGAGGATGAAAAAGACCCCCCAAATTAACTTTGAATTCGACCACTCCCTGGAATACGGAGACCGGATAGACAAGATAATTGAACAGTTGCATCAGGAAGAAAAAGATAAAAGTGAAGAAGACGCTTAATCAGATATTAAAATTAATCAAAAAAAGTAAAGCCATACTGATTACTTCCCACATGGATCCGGACGGGGACTCCATTGGCTCCCAGCTGGCCTGGGGTTCCTTTTTAAAGCGCTTCAAAAAGCAGTTCAAAATCATCAATCAGGGTCAGATTCCGGAGAAATATCAGTTTCTGGACCCGCAAAACTTAATTGAAAATATTGATTCTAAAAATTATAAAGATTTCAGACCGGATGCGGTTTTTATTTTCGAATGCTCTTATTTAGACCGGATCGGGAGAGTTCAAAAATTAATTTCTCCCAAAACTCCCATAATTAATATAGACCACCATCAGGATAACCAGAAATTCGGAACTATTAATATTCTGGATAAAAAAGCCAGTGCCGTGGCGGAAACAATCTTTGACCTGTTAAAACTGGCTAAATTTAAAATCACCCCCCAGACAGCTAACTGGCTTTATGCCGCCATTTTGACCGATACCGGCAGATTTCGATTCTCTTCGACCACCAGCAAATGTTTGAGAGTTTGCGCTGAGCTAATCGATTCAGGAGCTGACCCGAAACTTTTGACAGATAAGATTTACTATAGTGTTAACCTTTCTGATTTAAGGTTTCTGGGTTATGTATTGTCCCAGATGGAGATTGAGGAAGACGGAAAAATTTCCAGTATCGCCCTCAAAAAGGAAATTCTGGACCGGTATCAAATCAACACTGAAAATACCGAGGGGGTAGTGGATTATTCATTGCTTTTAAAGGGGGTAAAAGTTGGAATTTTGTTTAAAGAAATTGCTCCGGACAGGACCAAAGTGAGCTTACGCTCTCAGAACAACATCGATATCAGCAGAATAGCCAAGGCTTTTGGAGGGGGAGGACACAAAAACGCAGCCGGATGTTTATTGAGAGTTAACATGCAGGAAGCCAAGGAAATCGTCTTAAAGGAGATTAAAAAATGGATTTAGCATATCTCAATTACGTTCGATATGAAGGCGGGCTGGTAATCAATAAACCAACCGGAATTACTTCACACGACACTTTAGATGAATTGCGTGACTTGCTACCAAATATAAGCATAGGGCATACGGGAACTTTGGACCCTCAAGCTAGTGGAGTTTTATTTGCCCTCTTAGGAAAAGCCACCAAAATTGCCAATTTTATTGAGAACTGGGATAAAGAGTATTCAGCCAAAATTAAATTAGGGGTAAAGACAGATACTTACGATATGGAGGGAAGAATCTTAGAGGTGGTGGACGAGTTTCAGGTAAGCGAATCTGAAATAAAAGAGAGCGTAGGAAGTTTGATTGGAGAAATATCTCAAATCCCACCGGTATATTCGGCCATAAAATATAAAGGGAAGAAGCTTTATGAATATGCCCGAGCCGGTGTGGAAATAAAACCTGAGAGAAGAAAAGTTACCATAAAAAATTTGGAAATTGTCAATATTAATTTACCTTATGTAGAGCTAAAAATTAATTGTTCCAAGGGGACCTATATCAGGTCCATAGCCAACGACTTAGGTGAAAAGTTGGGCTGTGGGGCAGTTTTGGCGGCTTTAATCAGAAACAAAGTGGGCCCTTATACTTTAGAGCAAGCCGTAACCTTAGAAAAAGTCGCAGAAATTTGTAACGAAAATAAAATTTCAGATTATATTATTCCAATTTCTGTAATCTTAAAAGATTTACCAAAGATTGTGGTTGAAGAAGGTTGTGAAGAAAGAATAAAGAATGGAATGGAACTGAAAAGAGAAAATCTGGCTTCAGCTGATAGCTGTGAATCCGGGGAAACAGTTAAAGTAATAAATGCAAACGGAGAAGTTTTGGCTGTGGGAAAGTTTTTGGTTTCCTCTGCGGAACTGGAAAAAAATAAGGCTGGAAAAATTTTCCAATACTTGAGGGTGTTAATCTAATATGCACATCTGTTTTGATATAAGAAAGGTCCAGCTGGACCATTTGGACAGACCAGTGGTAACTTTGGGAACGTTTGACGGAGTGCATGTTGGTCACCAGATCCTAATAAAGAGAGTAGTCCAAAAAGCGCAGGAATTAAAAAAGAAATCAGTGGTGGTTACTTATGAACCCCATCCCCAGACGGTGGTTTCTCCTCTAAACGCACCGCTACTTTTAACTGCATTGGAGGAAAAGGTCCCTTTACTCGAACAGTTAGGAATTGATGAGTTGTTGATAATAAATTTTGACCAGGAGCTTTCCAATTTTACGACTCAAGAATTTATCGAAGAAATTTTGGTGAAAAAATTGAACCCGGCCCATTTAATAGTGGGATATAATCATGCTTTCGGAAAAAACCGGGAAGGGAAGGTTGAAAATCTCAGAGACGCCGGTAGCATTTACAATTTTGGCTTTGAGATGGTGGACCCGGTAGATACAAATGACAATGTCATCAGCAGCAGCAAAATCAGAAAAGAATTAACTTTAGGAAATTTTAGGGCAGCTAAAAAAATGTTGGGACATAGCTATCCAATTTTTGGAACAGTTATTTTCGGCTCCGGTTTGGGAGCAACTTTAGGATATCCCACCGCTAATTTATCTGTGGCAAGCAATAAACTTTTACCCAAATCCGGAGTATATAGTGGTAAGGTTCAGATAGAGAGCAAGACCCACTTCGGGATGGCCTATATTGGCCAGCGACCGACTTTGAATCAAAAAGAAATTGTCATTGAAGCCCATATATTTAATTTTGAGGGGAACCTGTATGACCGAAAAATTGCCCTATATTTGGATGAATATATCAGAGAAGACCAAAAATTCAGTTCGGTACAAGATTTGAAACTTCAAATGCAGAAAGATGAAGTTTTGGTCAAACAATATTATCAACTAAACTAGGAGGAAGTGTGCCGTTAGCCAAAGAGAAAAAAACCGCTATCGTCAAAGAATTCCAGCAGCATCCCCAAGACCGGGGCTCGGAAGAAATCCAGATTGCCCTTTTGACCCAGAGAATAAACGAGCTGACCGAGCATCTGAAAACTCATACCAAGGATTTTCATTCCCGGCTGGGTCTGCTCAAAATGGTGAGTCAGAGGAAGAGGCTGTTAGCCTATTTAAGAAGAAAAAATCCGGGCAACTACAAAAAGATATTAGAAAAATTAAGTTTACGAAAATAAAAAGGAGTGTGGATGGTTTATAAAGTGGAGTTGGAAGTGGGGGGAAGAACCCTCACTATTGAAACCGGTAAAGTAGCCAAACAAGCCGACGGAGCGGTGACAGTCCGCTACGGCGATACCATGATTTTAGCCACGGCCGTGGCTGCCCCGGAGGTTCGGGAAGAGCAGGACTTTTTCCCGCTGACAGTTGACTACCGGGAGAAAGCTTATGCGGCCGGAAAAATTCCCGGCGGATTTTTTAAAAGAGAAGGAAGACCTTCGGAAAAAGAAACCTTGACCTCCCGTCTGATTGACAGACCCTTAAGACCTTTGTTCCCGGAGGAATTTTTAAACGAAGTCCAGATTTTAGTCAGTGTCTTATCCAGTGACCAGGAAAATGACGGAGATGTTTTAGGAATAATAGGCGCCTCAGCCGCTCTGGCCATTTCCAAAATCCCTCTGTCGGAGCCGATTGGGGGAGTCAGAATCGGAAGAGTCAATCAAGAGTGGGTCATAAACCCCACCCACAGCCAATTAGAGGAAAGTGACTTGAACCTAATTGCGGCCGGAACCAATGAAAATATCATTATGGTGGAGGGGGGGTGCTCTGAAATTTCCGAACCGGAATTATTGCAGGCCTTGGAGCTGGCTCACCAGGAGATTAAGCGAATCATCGAAAAAATTAACGAATTGGCCGGTATGTGCGGAATACCCAAGATGGAGGTCAAAAAACAGGAAACCAATCCGGACCTGGAAAAAGAAGTGAGGCAATTAGCCAAAAGCCAAATCGACCAGGCTAACCGGGTTCATGAGAAATCAGCCCGGCAGGAAGCCCTGGATAAAATTAAGGAAAAAGTTCTGGAAGCCCTGAAAGAAAAATATCCGGAAAGTGATAATGCCGTAGTAAACAATCTATATCAGCTGGAAAAAGAATCGGTTCGCAAGATGATACTGGAAGAAAATTTACGCACGGATGGAAGAAAAGCGGATGTAATCAGGCCGATTACCTGTGAAATCGGGGTCTTGCCCCGAACACACGGGTCGGCCCTTTTCACCAGAGGTCAGACCCAGAGTTTAGTGGCCACTACCCTGGGAACTAAGATAGATGAGCAAAGAATAGAAGACCTCTTAGGGGAATCCACCAAAAGCTACATGCTGCATTACAACTTTCCACCATTCAGTGTCGGTGAAGTCAGACCAACCCGGGGTCCCGGAAGAAGGGAAATAGGGCACGGTGCTCTGGCTGAAAGAGCCATTGAACCTGTCATCCCCAAAGATGAGCTCTTTCCTTATACCATCAGAATCGTGGCTGATATTCTGGAATCCAACGGTTCCTCTTCAATGGCGACTGTCTGCGGCGGTTCCTTGGCTCTGATGGATGCCGGAGTACCCATTAAAACTTCGGTAGCCGGGATTGCCATGGGGTTGGTCAAAGGTGACAAAAAGAGCGTGGTCCTGACAGATATTTCCGGGATTGAAGACCATTTAGGTGATATGGATTTCAAAGTAAGCGGAACCAGAACAGGAATAACCGCTTTCCAGATGGATGTCAAGGTAGAGGGAATCGGCTTGGACATCTTAAAGCAAGCCTTAGAGCAGGCCCGGGTGGCCCGGCTGGAAGTTCTGAATACCATGGATAAAACCATCTCTGCTCCCCGGCCGGAGCTTTCGGTTTACGCTCCCCGCATAACCAGCATTAAGATTAAACCGGAAAAGATAGGAGAGGTAATCGGAACCGGCGGAAAGATAATCCGGGCTATAATCGAACAATCCGGTGCCAAAATTGATATTGAGGATGATGGGATGGTTTATATTGCCGCCACCAATCCGGAATCAGCCGAAAAAGCAAAACAGATGATTATGAAAATATTGGAAGAGCCGGAAATGGGAAAAGTCTATATGGGAAAAGTAAAGAAGGTGACCACCTTTGGAGCTTTTGTAGAGATACTTCCCGGACAGGAGGGACTGGTACATATTTCGGAACTGGAGTTCAGGAGGGTTCATAAAGTTGAGGATGTGGTCAATGTGGGGGATGAAATTCAGGTAAAAGTAATCGGGATTGAGCCGGATGGAAAAATAAGATTATCCCGCAAAGCCACTTTGACCGATGCTTATTCCAAAAGATGACACAGTCGGTTTATCAGAAGACAGTCTTAGATAACGGAATTCGGGTGATAAGCGAGAAGGTGAACTCAGTCCGCTCTATCTCCATAGGAATCTGGGTGGATGTCGGCTCCCGGGATGAAGCTCCGCCGGAAAGCGGAGTTTCTCATTTTCTGGAGCATATGGTTTTCAAGGGGACCAGGAAAAGAACCGCCAAGGAAATTGCCCAGGCCCTGGAGTCGGTGGGCGGCATCTTGAACGCTTTCACCACCCGAGAACAGACCTGTTATTACGCGCATATTTTAGACGAACATCTGCCCATTGCCGTGGATGTCCTGTCTGACATTCTGAAAGATTCACTGTTGGACCCGCAGGAACTGGAAAAAGAGAAGAAAGTCATCATCGAAGAGATCAAAGACATAGAAGATAACCCCGGCGATTTAATTCATGATTTGTATGCCACCGCCTTATGGCCGGATCACCCTTTGGGAAGACCGGTAATCGGAACTCGGGAGACAGTCTCCAGCTTAAAGCGGAATAATTTGACCGGTTATATGCAGAAGAACTATTCCAGCAAGAAAGTGGTGGTGGCTGCTTCCGGCAACGTCAACCATCAAGAACTGGTAAAATTAATCGAGCAAAGTTTAAGTTTTGATTCCGGCAACGGCTTGGAAGCTAATTCTGGAGAAGTGCCGGTAAAATCCAATTTGAAAATTGTGACCCGGGAAACGGCTCAGAGTCATATCTGTCTGGGTGTAACCAGTTTTCCCTACAGGCATCCCAGCCGCCAGGCTCTGTTTGTTTTGAATACTATCTTAGGGGGAGGAATGAGTTCCCGTCTGTTTCAAACCGTACGAGAGAATTCCGGACTGGCGTACTCCATTTATTCATTTCTGGATTTTTTTGAGGATGCCGGAACTTTCGGGGTTTATCTGGGCACCAACTCGGAGCAGGTTCAAAAAGCGCTGGAGCTGGTTTTGCAGGAAATCAAAAATATGAAAAAGGAAGAGCTATCTTCCCAGGAGCTGTACTTCGCCAAATCTCAAATCAAAGGAAATCTGGTAATCGGGATGGAATCAACTTCCAACCGCATGACCCGCTTAGCCAGAAACGAGCTTTTTTTGAATGAATATCTGCCCATTGAAAAAACCATAGCTGAAATCGAAAAAGTAAAAGAAAAAGAAATCCACGAAATCGCCAACCGGCTTTTTACTCCGGAGAGACTCTGTCTGGCTTTAATCGGTCCCAATCATGCGGACCTTGCCCAAAAAATCGACTGGGAAATTCTAAACTAAATTAAGACCAATCTATTGCAGATTTTAACTTACCACAAAATCGGACCTAAATTTGATTTGGGGATTACTCATCAATCCCAAAATCAACTTTTCGCTCAACTGAAAAATTTGAAGGAAGAGGGATTTGGTACGGTCAGTCTGGAGAAAGCCGGTAACCCTCAGGAAAATTCATCCCCGAAAAGTTTCGCTATAACGTTTGACGACGGCTATGAAAATATTTATACCTGTGCTTTTCCGGTTTTGCAGGAGTTGGGATTTACTGCTACAGTTTTTATGGTAACGGGATTTGCAGGTAAGTATAATTCCTGGGATTTTAATTTCGGCAGAAAGGGGTTTAGACATTTGAGCTGGGAGCAGATTAGAGAAATGGCAAAATACGGGATAAGCTTTGGTTCTCACACTGTCAGCCATCCGGATTTGACTAAATTGGACAGAAAATATGTGGAATATGAGTTGCGAGATTCCAAGCAAGCTTTGGAACAGAAACTAGGTCGGGAAGTAAAATATCTGTCTTATCCTTTCGGAAAGTACAATTCTATGATTACAGAAGAAACCAAAACAGTTGGATATCAAAACGCCTTTACCCTTTATCCCAATGGTTCAGCAAGAAATTTTGACCCTTACGCTATAAAGAGAATCGGGATTTACCGGTTCGACACACCTTTGAGCTTGAAAATTAAATTAGAAGGTGGGTTTTGGTATGGTTTGGAAAATTTGAAGGGGACTTTGATAAATCGATTGTCTTATGGAACATCTATTGTCAAAGCTAAACCCAAGTATAATGTTTTGAACTAAGAATTATGAGTAATCTTACTCACTGTAAAATTGGAGAAATCGGAAAATTCGCCGGCCAAGAAGTTTTAATCAGAGGCTGGTTGTATAACAAACGCTCCAGCGGGAAAATTCATTTTCTTTTGGTCAGAGATGGCTCCGAAATACTGCAAGCGGTGATGACCAAGGATTCCGTACCGGAAAAAACTTTCAAAGCTTTTGACTTGCTGACCCAGGAATCTTCCCTGATGGTTTCCGGCAAAGTCCGGGAAGATAAAAGAGCTCCGGGAGGATATGAACTGGAAATTAATGAAATCGAAATTATCCAGTTTGCCAAAGATTATCCCATAACTCCCAAAGAGCATGGGGTGGCTTTTTTAATGGAGAACCGGCACCTCTGGCTCCGCTCCTCTCGACAAATAGCAATCTTAAGCATCCGAAATGAAATAATTTTTTCCATCCGAAAATTTTTCTACGACAAAAAATTTGTCCTTATCGACACCCCGATTTTGACCAGTGCCATTGGTGAGACTGGCACGACTTTATTTGAAACTCAATATTTCGACTTGGGTAAAGCTTATTTGGCTCAAACTGGACAATTGTATGTGGAAGCGGCTTGTATGGCTTTCGGCAACGTCTACTGCTTCGGTCCCACTTTCCGAGCTGAAAAATCCAAAACCAGAAGACATCTGACGGAGTTCTGGATGGTAGAGGCAGAAGAGGCCTTTTACGACAACAACGACAATATGAATTTACAGGAGGAACTGATAGAATATATTGTCTCCTGGGTTCTGGAAAAATGTCAGAAAGAGTTGGAGGTAATCGAAAGAGACACTACTTTTTTAAAGAAAGTCAAAAGACCTTTTCCCAGAATCAGCTATGAAGAGGCTGTAAAGCTTCTCCAATCCAAAGGGGCTAAAATTAAGTTCGGAGAAGATGTCGGCGGAGACGAAGAAACGATTCTGGCCAATTCATACGATAAACCTTTCTGTGTTTATAATTACCCCAAAAAAATAAAAGCTTTTTATATGAAGCCCCATCCGGAAAGAGAAGATTTGGTTTTGAACAATGATATGTTAGCCCCGGAAGGATACGGTGAAATAATCGGGGGTTCACAGAGAAATGATGATTATGACTCTTTGGTGGCCAGAATCAAAGAAGAAAAACTTCCCTTAGAGGCCTACGAATGGTATCTGGATTTAAGAAAATACGGCTCGGTGCCGCACTCCGGGTTCGGCTTGGGTCTGGAAAGAACGGTTACCTGGATTTGCGGTTTGCCTCATGTGAGGGAATCGATTCCGTTCCCCAGAATGCTCTATCGCCTGTACCCTTGAGCCAGGCTTGAACCCAAAACCGAACCTTCTTTTGATTTTGGTAGCCGCAACCTTTAGGTTGCGTATCCGGTTGTCAAGTTAATTAAGATACGCAGACGTGAAGTCTGCGGCTACCCCTTAAAGTCTCAGCTGTAGAAATTTTGGTTCTCAAACTTGCTTGATTAAGGAGTTTTGATTATTTTTTAAAACAAAAAACTAAATGGATACTGAGCAAAACCAAGAATTCGTTTTTACTCACAGAGATTACCATTCCCACGAGGGGGTTTTCTTCGGGCATGATGAAACCACCGGCTTTAAAGGAATTATTGCCATCCACAGCCGCAAAAGGGGACCGGCTTTAGGGGGGATGAGGATGAGTTTGTATCCGGATGAACCTGCGGCTTTGTCCGATGTTCTGCGACTCTCGGAAGGTATGACTTATAAGGCTGCGGCGGCGGAACTGAAATTGGGCGGCGGGAAGATGGTAGTTCTAGCCGACCCCAAAAAAGAGAAGACCAAAGATTTGCTTCTGTCGGCCGGAAGATTTGTGCAACTTCTTAGCGGCGCTTATATCACAGCCGAAGATTCCGGAACCAATTTGGAAGATATGCTGGTCATAAATCAAGCGACTGAATATGTAGTAGGAATCAAAAGTGGGGACCCTTCTCGTTTAACCGCTTACGGTACTTACCTAGGAATTAAAGCTTGTGTGGAATTCAAATTAGGGAAAAAAGAACTCAGGGGATTGAAAGTAGCCATTCAGGGTATAGGAAATGTGGGGTCTAAGTTGGCTGAATATTTATATCAAGACGGTTGTCAATTGACAGTTACCGATACCGGAGAAGAGAAAGTAAAAAGATTATCCGAAAATAATATCAAATTTAATTTTGTTAAACCGGAAGAGATTTTTTCCCAAACGGTGGATATTGTTTCACCCAATGCCAGAGGGGCAGTTTTGAACGAAAATACCGTTCCCCAGCTGAAATGTACCATCGTTGCCGGAGCCGCCAATAATCAGCTAGCAGAAGAGAAAATAGGGAGCCGGCTGTTTGAAAAAGATATTTTGTATGCCCCGGATTATATCATCAATGCCGGCGGTCTGCTAAACGTCTATATGGAGGTGGAAAATCCTGATAAATATGATGACAAAGTGGCTCACCGCAGATGCGAGCCGATTTATCAGCGTCTGAGAAATATTTTTACCGAAAGCCAAAAAAGAAAAATTCCTACCCATAAAATCGCTATGGAAATGGCTTTGAGAAATTTGAAATAAACTCCTTAGTTTTATTCACTGTCAAAGAATATGCCCTATAATTTCAAAGAAATTGAAGCTAAATGGCTGAAAATCTGGGAAGAAACCGGGCTTTATAAAACCAAAGAAAATCTCCAGAAAAAATTTTACTGCCTGGAGATGTTGCCCTATCCATCCGGAGATATTCATATGGGGCATTTCCGCAATTACACTATCGGAGATGTGGTCTCCCGCTACAAGATGATGCAGGGGTTTGACCTGCTGCATCCCCTGGGGTGGGATGCTTTCGGTCTGCCGGCTGAAGAAGCGGCTATTAAGCACAAACTAAATCCCAAAGACTGGACCCTGAATAATATTTCAGTCTCCAGAGCTACGCTGAAAAAAATCGGAATCAGCTATGACTGGGATAAGGAAATTATCACCTGTCAGCCGGATTATTATAAATGGAATCAGTGGATTTTCATCAAATTTTTTGAAAAGGGCTTAGCTTATCGTGCCAAAGCTTTGGTCAACTGGTGCCCAAAGGATAAAACTGTTTTAGCTAATGAACAGGTAGAAGCAGGAAAATGTTGGAGATGTGGAACTGAAGTAACTAAAAAAGAATTAGAGCAGTGGTTTTTTAGAATTACAGCTTATGCTGAGAGGTTGTTAGCCGATCTGGACAAATTAAATGGCTGGCCTGAAAATGTGAAAACTATGCAAAGAAACTGGATTGGAAAATCAGAAGGGGTAGAGATTAATTTTACTCTTGAGAAGACAGGGGAGAAGCTGTCGGTTTTTACCACTAGGCCGGATACTATTTATGGAGTGACTTTTATGTCAATGGCTCCTGAGCATTCTTTACTTAAAAGTATGGAAATGGAGCCAAAATATAAAAAAGAAGTTGAAAGCTATATCGGAAAATCGGTTTTAAAATCAGATATTGAGAGAACAGCCACAATAGGGGAGAAGGATGGAGTCTTTACTGGGAGATATGCTATAAACCCTCTCTCTGGTGAAAAAGTGGCTCTCTGGGTGGCAGATTATGTCTTGGCTACTTATGGAACTGGAATTGTAATGGGGGTGCCGGCGCATGACCAGAGAGATTTTCTGTTTGCTAAAAAATATAATCTCCCTATCAAAATTGTAATACAACCTCAGGGTCAAAAGTTAAATGAAAAGGAAATGAGCGAGGCCTACGAAGATGAAGGAACCATGGTGAATTCCGGTGAATTCGGCGGTTTATCGTCGAGTGAAGGAATAAAAAAAGTCATTGACTTTGTGGAAAAGAAAAAATTGGGGCAAAAAAAAGTCAATTATAAATTGAGAGACTGGCTGATTTCTCGCCAAAGATATTGGGGGACACCGATTCCAATGATTGATTGTCCTAAATGCGGAATTGTACCAGTTCCTGAAAAAGATCTACCAGTAATTTTACCTGAAGGGGATATTGATTACATTCCCAAAGGACGCTCACCTCTAGAAGATGTGAAGGAATTTATTGAAACAAATTGTCCCAAATGTAAGAGAAAAGCCAAAAGAGACCCGGATACCATGGATACTTTTGTGGATTCCTCCTGGTATCATATTCGCTACATCGACAATAAAAATTCAAAAGAAATCTTTGACAAAAAAAAAGTGGCTTGCTGGATGCCGATTGATCTGTATATAGGTGGAATTACGCATGCCACAGGACATCTTTTGTATTTTAGATTTTTTACCAAGTTTTTGCACGATATGGGATATTTGAAAGTTGATGAACCAGTTACTAAGCTCTTTAATCATGGGATGGTTCTGGATGCACAGGGTGAAGTGATGTCCAAGTCTAAAGGAAATGTGGTTTCGCCGATAGATGTGATAAATAAGGTTGGCGTGGATACAGCCCGTCTGGCAATGCTTTTTGCCGCTCCTTCTGATAAAGAAATGCTCTGGACTGAAGATGGATTAACCGGAACTGAAAGATTTCTTAACCGGGTATATCGAATAGGTGAAAGTCTAGATAAATCTGTTGTCGACTTAAAGAACAAGTTTGATATAACAACTTTAAGTGACAGTGAAGCAGTGACTTACCGTAAATTGAATCAGACTATCAAAAAAGTGACTGAAGATATAGAAGCTTTGCAGTTTAATACCGCTATAGCGGCTATGATGGAGTTTATTAACGTTTTAGATGGTCTGGACCGAAATTCTCCGGTTTATACCTATTCCGCGGTTAATCTAGCGCTTATATTAGCCCCATTTGCTCCTTTTATGGCTGAGAAGCTATCAGAGAAGTGGGGATTGTCAAAGGGGTCTGTATTTAAAGCCCAATGGCCTTCTTATGACCCGGATGCCCTAAAGGAAGAGGAGATTACCTACGTGGTGCAGGTCAATGGCAGATTGAGGGCTACGTTAGAAGCTCCGGTCGGTTTACAGGATGAAGAGCTTACAAGGCTGGCGTTAGGGTCAGATAAGGTCAAAACTTACCTTAAAGACAAAGAAATCGTCAAGACCATAGTAGTCCCTAACAAGCTGGTTAATATCGTAGTCAAATAGGGAAGGAAGCCCCCCAGAATAAACGCAGCTACCAATACATATCTAAGACTAAGGGTTGCGATACCGTAGTTTACATAATATATATTATAGGACGTAGGGATGCTCTTAAAATTGACGCCGGTTGGGGGGTTATGATTTGCTTCTAAAAGTTCTCTCCCTCAAGTTGCTCTAATTGGAAATTAATATAATATGTTATAAATATAAAAGAGAAAGATCTCAAGTCGAAATCTTTCTCTTAAGTTTAGATTAGGTTTTATCTTAATCTTAATCTTCCTCTTGATTTTTACCTTGCTTTTTAGGCCAGGGCCCGGGATTACCGGAAGGTCCGGTGTTGCTACCCGGATTGCCGGAAGACTGACTGGTTAAAGTACCAGTCAACACTATTCTGTATTCACCAGTATTAGGATTGACGTTCTCCACTTTACATCTGCAAGTAGATGAAGACAGCACTATATTACCCAAAGCTTGATGTACGGCTTTCGGATTATTAGCCGGAGTACCCTCAATCGATTTTACCTGGGAAGGGTTGAAATTTGGCATTCTTTTTCACCTCCTTAAAGGTCTATAATTTTAAAATAGATATAAAGTTTATCGGCAGGTCTCAATACAAGTATTAGCCTGTTTTGAGATTTTTTTTATTTTATGGACAATCCCTAACCAACGCTGCTATTCAGAGTTAAATCATTTTCAGATTTAACAATACAGTTCAATTTTCAAACGAATTTAAAGATTGTTCCGTTTCCTAAATAGATAAGGAGATGCTAATGAAAAGAACAAAAATGAAACCGGCATTTCAATTTTTAGCTGAAGAAAAATCAAATAACGGAAGTTTTCAGTCAAAATCTGCTGAAACTGGTTTGGATGATGACCTTTTGGATGCCTATTCCAAAGCTGTGATAACGGCATCTGAAAAAATCAGTCCGGCGGTGGTGAGAATTGTGGTCCAGCAGACAATCAGAAGCAGAAATAATCCCAGAGTTTCCCGAGATATTCCGGGTTCCGGTTCAGGGTTCATTTTTACCCCGGACGGGTTTATTCTGACTAACAGTCACGTAATCCACAAGGCTTCCCGAATAGAGGCTCATCTTTCAGACGGAAGACAATTGCAGGCCGATTTAATCGGAGATGACCCGGATACTGACTTAGCAGTTTTGAGGACCAATGCCCCCAATTTAGTACACGCCAAATTAGGGAATTCTCAAGCCGTCAAAGTTGGACACTTAGTCATTGCTATAGGAAACCCTTTTGGGTTCCAGTATACAGTCACTACCGGGGTAATCAGCGCCTTAGGACGAACCTTACGGTCCCAGTCAGGCCGGCTGATGGAAAATATCATTCAGACCGATGCCGCTTTAAACCCGGGTAACTCCGGTGGTCCCTTGGTTACTTCCAACGGAGAAGTCATCGGTGTTAATACCGCTGTAATCCTTCCTGCCCAAGGAATCTGTTTTGCTATCGCTATAAATACCGCCAAATTTGTGGCGGCTCAACTAATAAAAGAAGGCAGAATCAGAAGAAGTTATCTGGGTATAACAGGTCAGACAGTTCCGCTGTTACGAAAGTTTATTCGCTTTTACAACCTGCAAAAAGAAAACGGAATCCTGGTAGTATCAATTGAACCACACAGTCCAGCTGGTAAATCGGGTTTATTAGAGGGAGATATAATTGTCGGATACGACAGTCAAGTGATATCCGGAATCGATGATTTACACCGCTTGTTAACGCATGAACAGGTAGGCGTTAAATCGACCTTAACTGTAATTCGCGGTACCCACAAATTGGAGCTGCCCATGGTTCCGGCAGAATATAATCCCAGAGTAGAATAGTAAAAATATAGCCGGACTTAAAGTAATGCTTTAAGAAACACAATTTTCAGATTCTGCCTTAAGAAGGATTATGCTATGAATTTTCTAGGTTAGAATTCAGCAAAAAATTAATGCAGACCCTCCAAATATTTTTCACAATCTAAAGCCGCCATACAGCCGGTTCCGGCAGCGGTGACCGCCTGTCTGTACCTGTGGTCGACCACATCCCCGCAGGCAAAAACACCGGGGATATTGGTGGCTGTGGTTCCATTCTTGGTCATAATATAACCCAGCTTATCGGTTTCAATTTGTCCTCTGAAGGATTCTGAATTAGGAGTGTGACCAATAGCCAGAAAAACTCCCTGAATAGGTTTCTCCATCGTTTTACCGGTCACCAGATTTTTCAAAACTACTCCCTTAACTCCCGATTGCCTCTCCCCTATTATGTCCACCACTTCAGAATTCCAGATAAAGTCGATTTTTGGGTTTTTAAAGGCTTTTTCCTGCATAATCTTGGAGGCACGTAGCTTATCCCTTCTGTGAACCACCGAAACTTTGCGGGCAAATTTGGTTAAAAAAGTGGATTCTTCCATAGCTGAATCTCCGCCCCCTACCACGATCAGGTCTTTGTCCTTAAAAAAGAAGCCGTCACAGACCGCACAGGAGGAAACACCGTAGCCCATCAGTTTTTTCTCCGATGCTAATCCCAAAGACTTAGCGCTGGCACCAGTGGCGATGATTACGGTTTCCCCCAAATAAGTTTTCCCATCCGCCATTATCTTAAAGGGCTTAACCGAAAAATCTGCCTTGCTCACAGTTTCATTAAGGCAAATAGCTCCGAACCTCTGGGCCTGGGCTCGGAATTTGTTCATCAGCTCCGGTCCCAGAATTCCCTCGGGAAAACCGGGATAATTTTCCACTTCAGTGGTAATTGTCAGCTGTCCACCCGGCTGAATTCCCTCAAAGACCAAGGGTTTCAAATTAGCCCTGGCAGCATATAGAGCGACGGTCAGACCAGCCGGTCCTGTGCCCACGATAATGACTTCATATACTCCTGACATTTTCTCTCCTCATGGAAATATCAATTTGCAGATATTACGGCAGGATTTCAGATTTTTATTTTATCAGCCAGATCCCCGATAAAAGGGATTTTCCACTTTTTCCCCTGCAGGGCCAAAATCATTCCACCCAGAGCAAAAATTAGGCAGAAGATAATAATCGCGCCCCAGAATAAATCCGAAATTTTAGGAATCAGGAAAACCAAAGCGATGATTTCAACCACAAATAAAATTAAGCCCTGCTTACCATGTTCTAGGGCAAATTTATTGTCCCGCATCTTGATCAAAGGAACAAAACACATAAATGGAATATAAGCCAGAATCGCAGCCGGCTTTCCCTCTTCTACCTGTACCGCTTCATCCTCGCCGGCTTTAGTAATTTTGAGATTCTCTAAAAACTCTTCCTCGTTGGTCTTGAGAGTTTCGGTCACTTTTCCTCACTATAGATTAGCAGCCTGGGCCTGTTCTTTCCTGGCAATATTAATTTGAGTAAATAGAGGATATTGGTCAAAGATTTTCTGATAACACTCTAGGGCCTTGATTTTGTTTTTAGCGGAGGTGTAGGCCCGGCCCGCAGATAACAAATACTGGGGAGCCATAAAACTTCCTGGCACCAAAGCGGCAGCCTTAAAATAAAAATCTCCGGCGGCATTGTGGTTATGCAAAGCTTCCTGACAGCTCCCCATTCCAGCCCAAGCCGAGGCGGTCAGAAGAGTGTCCATTTTGACGTATTTATCCACATATTGTTTATAATAATTGGAGGCTTGGGTATAGTCTTTCAGATTAAAGGCGGCGTTTGCCAGCTGAAAGCAGGCCATGGGAGCCCATTCGGAACCGGCATAGCGGTCCACCACTGTTCTGAAATTGAAAGCCGCCATCTGGGGGTTTCCGGTTTTCAATTCGATTATCCCCTGACCGTACAACTCGGCAGCTTTCCGGTTAGCTGAGCTCTTACTTTGAAAGATAAAGAATACTACCCCGAGTAGGGTTATCAGTACAGCACCGCCAATAAAAATCTGCTTGGTATGTTTCTGGACAAATTCGGTCAGCTGAAAGGTGGTGGTAACCAGCCGGTCCTCTTTAAGCATATGTTTGGTAAATTTCCTTTTAAGCTTCATAGCTTTTGCTATTTTTACTACGTTAAATTTAACCAAATTTTTGAATTAAGCAAGCCCTCCAATAAAAAAAGGCGAAGCGGCCGCTTCGCCTTTGGAAATAAGCTAATTTAGAAATAGCCGGTAAAATTAAACATTAAGCGGGTCACATTATACTTGTTTTCTTCGGTGAAGGTATAAACATTGAAAGGGTTAAACCAAGGGTCCATAAAAATAAAGCCTGAATGTTCCACTTTCAACCGGCTGAATTCAACTCCAAAATCCAGTTTAATTTGAGCGCGAGACCACCCGACGCCAAAAGTGTATACATTACCTTTTACGGTTCCATCACGGATAACCCAATTTGTTATTAATTGAGTGGGATCCTGATAAAGAGCACGAGCATCGCTACTATCGCCCCGGACTTCAATCGCGGTACTGAGAGTCTTGGGTTGGTTCCTATAACCGCCTCGCAGGAAGAGTTTTCCATTCAGCATAGTAGGTATCATATATTCGCCACCCAATCTAATCTGGTTGGTATAGTCTTTTACATTATTTAGACTTAAATCTCTGATGCTTATCTCCTCAGAAGGTGAAACTGGATCCAGCGCATTGACTTGATACTGTAACTTTACTCTTCCCTGATAGCGTGTTTCCAGGTCAGCCGCCAAAGTCAAGTTATCTGTCACAGAATAGGAAGCACCCAATCCCCAGGAAAACGGTATTTTCCATTTGCGGACGGTCTTATATAAAAATCCGGGCTGTGTTATGGACTGGGGATTAGTCACTCCTCTAATGGTAATGTCAAATAACCAGTGAACATCGTCGCTCTCCTTTAAAGTCAGGGGTGTCTTGCCGATGAGCGCCAGACGAAGTCGACTTTTCTGATACAACAGACCCAGAGTAACATTAGCCGCGGAGTAAGAGGCCTTGTTGACAGGACGGGCAGTAATCAAGGTGTCATCCTCTGGACGGCTCCCATTCGAGGTGGTGTCCCCGTACGGATCAAAAACCTGGTATTTATTGTTGGTAAAGCCGCCTCCATAAATATTGACCGTGGCACCTAAGGAAATACCAGAAAATAACCTTCCACCGACGCCGATTCCCACATAATTGAGTTTGCCATCCAGGTCGTTGCGATAAGAATTCCCGGCAGAGTCCACTGGAATTATATAATTATCTCTTAATTCAGCCGCTTGATTGAAAATTATGTTTCCCACAAAATCCTTATTGTGCAGTTTAAGAGGAAGCAAAAAACTGGCATAACTGATGGTGCTTTTGGTCTTATCGAACGAGAAGCTGGAAAAAGAATTATCATATTGGTTATTCAAGCTGGTCGTCAAAAGAGAGAAGGAGGTCTGAATCTTATCTAATTGAACGAGCCCGGCTGGGTTCCAGCTGGCTGCGGAGGCATCATCAGACAGGGCTAAAAATGCCCCACCCATGCCTCTCGCCCTGGCTCCTCCACCCAAAAAGTCCAAGTCCCTTAAGGGCTGTGAAAAAGTAAAGTCATACAAACCCAAAACATTGACTAAAAACTCCTGTACGGATATCTGGGCATTACTATAAGAAACGCAGAATAACAAAAGCAATATTGTTAAATACTTAACTTTACACTTCATAAGTTATTCTCCTTGTTGTTCTAATTTGGCAATAAGCACTAAATAAAATAGAAAAAGAGAAATTTGTCAAGCTATTTTATGCCGGGAACTCAATTGAGATACCCCCGGGGTGACTTGAACACCCGGCCAACGGTTTAGGAAACCGCTGCTCTATCCAGCTGAGCTACGGGGGCAGAATTTATTCACTATCATACTTTATTAAAGAAAAGAAGTCATAATTAGACAGTTTGTCTTTGCCTTTGAGGAAAGAGAGTTCTATTAATACCAAAATACCAGCCACCTTCCCACCCAGTTTTTCCACTAATCTGCAGGTGGCTTGTAAAGTTCCACCGGTAGCTAACAGATCATCTACAATTAAAACTTTTTGTCCTTTTTTGACGGCATCTTGATGGATTTGCAAGGTATCTTGCCCATACTCTAAAGAATAACTTTCCTGCTCTACGGCCCAGGGTAATTTACCCGGCTTCCTAACTGGAACGAACCCTACTTTGAGTTTGTTAGCCAAGGCACCGCCGAAAATGAACCCCCGAGATTCAATAGCCAAAACCAAATCTATTTTTTTGTTTTTGATTTTTTTATAGAAAATATCAATAACTTCTTGAAAAGCTTTTCCATTTTTTATCAAAGTGGTAATATCTTTAAAAACTATGCCTGGTTTAGGAAAATCCGGGATGTCTCGAATCAGCTTAGCATATTTTTTCATTCAAGCTCCTTTGTGATGCTTTGATTTTAATAGGTAATTTGAAAATCTGAATATTTATTTTCAAATTCTTTCCATTCCACTTGGACATCTTTAACTTTTGCACTACCCGGACCGGATTTCAAATCCTTAATATAATCTAAAATCAAACTCTTCTCTCCTTCTACTTCCGATTCGACTGTGTCCTCAAGTGTATTTTTTACCCATCCTTTCAAGCCATATTTTTGAGCCTTTCGCACTGCAAAAAATCTAAAACCTACTCCCTGGACTGTGCCAGAAACTATAATAAAAGCACAATCTTTTTCACTCATTTTATCTTTTTCAAAGCCAATTTGACCGCTGCCACAGGAGTTTTAGCTTTCAGCATTCCTTTTATTTTCCAGTTGGACAAAGATATGAGAGGAATTTTGAAATTCAAGCAAAAGGCAATCTCGGACAACGTTCCATATTTTCCCGGCAGGGCTATTACAGCTTGAGAATTCTTTACCACTAGAATATTTCTGGCATAGCCCAATCCGGTCACAATCGGAAAATCGACATAAGGATTGGCCTCCTCTTTCTTAACCCCCGGTATAATTCCAATGGTGGTTCCGCCTTGCTCTTTGGCTCCCTGACAGGCGGCCTCCATTACACCCCCTAATCCCCCACAAACTAAAATTGCTCCGGTTTTGGCTATCTCTTGTCCAACTTCATAAGCTAGTTTAGCCACTTGTTTACTACAATGATTTGCCCCGATTACTCCGATGTAAATTTTATTATGCATGAAATTTCAAGGACGTAAAACCACTTTGCCGAAATTTTTTCTCTCGGCTAAATAGACGTGAGCTTCTCTGGCTTCTCTCAAAGTAAAAACTTTATCTATGACAGAAACTATTTTGCCCTGGGCGAATAAAGGCAGAATTTGTTGTTGAAATTCTTGGACATATTGGTAAAGTTTGGTCCCTTGGCCATGGACATTGAATCCAATTAGAGTAATGCTTTTCATTATAACTCTTCCCAGATGTAAATTACCTTCTAACCCACCTACTCCTCCTCCCCCTATTAAAATTAACCTTCCACCTTTTGAAATTGCCGAAATGTTCTGAGCTAAAGTAGAAGCTCCAATTCCATCCAAAATGACTGCTACACCCTTACCTTCGGTGATTTTTTTAACCTCACTGGCGAAATCTTGGTGACTGTAATTAATTAAATAATCAGCTCCGAACTCTTGGGCTCTCTTGAGTTTTTCATCTGTTGATGCTGTAGTTATAACTTGGGCGCCGAAATATTTGGCTAATTGAATGGCAGCAATTCCCACTCCACTGCCGGCAGCGTGAATTAGAACGGTTTCTCCCTTTCGGAGATTAGCCAGTTTGAATAAAGTGATCCAAACAGTGTAAACAACTGTAGGAATAGCAGCTGCTTCGGAGGAACTTAAATTTCCTGGGAAGGGGAGAGTTAAATGGGAATTAACTTTGACCAGTTCTGAGTAACCATCAATATCAACTAAAGAAAAAACGCTTTGGCCTTTTTGGAAACCTTTAACCTGGGTTCCGACCTGTTTTACTTTGCCCGCTACATCAAAACCCGGAACTACGGGAAATGTTTTTTCTACTGGATAAATACCCTGTCTAATCAATAAATCAGCCCGATTAACTCCAATTGCTTCCACTTCTATTAGTAGTTCCTCCGAGCCAATTGAGTCTGGTTCTGGAACATCTATATATTCCAAGACTTCCGGACCTCCGAATTTATTTAAGCCGACTGCTTTCATCTTGGGTTTGGTTTAAAAAGTTTTAAATCGGGGCGAGAGGATTTGAACCTCCGACGTCTTGGTCCCGAACCAAGCGCTCTACCAGGCTGAGCCACGCCCCGTTTTAAAACAGTGGTTAGTGGATAGTGATCAGTGATTAGGTTATTATAAAACAAATTATACATTTATCAAATATAAAAAATCTAATCTAACAAATCAAAAGAGAAATTTTAGCTGAGATACTTAGTCAATAGTGATACGGAATCAATCACCAGAATAAACTTTTCCAGCAGATTCTAAGAAAGCGGCCGGTGTCTGAAAAAGGGTTGATGAAACTTTTGCTTCCCTCATATATGGTGGAAATTTCTACTGCTTCGATTTTGAAGCCCTTTCGACCGGCTTTGATTAGAATCTCTGATTCCAAGTCATATTTTTTGCACTTTAAATGAATGCTCCTTAAGATCTTCACTGAAATCATTCTATAACCAGACTGGCTATCCCTAATCCTTTGTCCGGACAAAAGAGTCAATGCCACAGAAGTAATGAAATTCGTCAGTACCCGGTCCCAGGGCATATTCTGGAAACTGAAATTACGTATGCCTAAAATGAAATCAGTTTTATCGGCTTCGGCTTTCTGCAAAAAATCTTTTATATGTTGGGAGTCATGCTGTAAATCGGCGTCCATAGTGATTACATAAGAATACTTTTTTTCTTTAGCATAGTTAAAGCCGGTCTTTAAGGCCTCTCCCTTACCTTGGTTAACCTTATGTTGTAGGACGATAGCTTTGGTTTTTTGAGCTAAAGAGAAGGTTTGGTCAGCAGAGTCGTCGTCCACAACAACTATATCTAGCTGTGGATAATCTTTGTGGATTTTTTCGATTAAAGTCCCAATGGTTTTGGCAGTGTTAAAAGCCGGGATGATTACGGCTATTTTGTCAGGCATTAGGCGTATTGACTTTGTATGTGATTAAACATAAATCGGGGCGATCCGATTTGAACGGACGACCACTCGCACCCCAAGCGAGTGCGCTACCAGGCTGCGCCACGCCCCGATGTTAGTGATTAGTGGTTAGTGGATAGTGATTAGAAAAGGCATTCAAAAAAATCAATCTAAGAGTTTTAGCATATTCTCTAATTCCTTTTTTATTTCCACCAGCAAACTTTTTAAACGGGTGTTCTGTAAGTCGGAGCGGTCTGGTTTATTATTATGTGAGTTTCTCAATTTGGCTCTGGCGCCTTCTATGGTAAAGCCGTTTTCATAAAGTAAGTCTTTAATCTGCTTGATTAAGTCAATGTCTTTTAGCTGATAAGTACGGTTACCGGCTTTATTTTTCTTGGGTCTTAAATTGGGAAATTCCTTTTCCCAGAATCTCAAAACATAAGCTTTGATTCCGGTAATCTCTGCTACTTCACTGATAGAATAGTATAATCTTTCGTTCAAATTTCTGGCTGCCAAAATCCCTCCACTGGATTGCCTAAATTTATACTATAAATTTAATCTGTCAACTCCAAATTTCAGATTTAGGGTCTCTTTTCATTAAATCGAGGACTGCTGCTTTAGAATTTTTGTTTTCAAATAAGATTTTGTACATCTGCTCGGTAATGGGCATTTCCACCAGATATTTTTGAGCCAGCCGGTAAGCCGATTCAGTGGTTTTAATTCCCTCTGCCACCATTACCATACTCTTCAAAACTTCAGCTAAGTTTCTACCTTTCCCAATCTCTTCTCCTACAAATCTGTTTCTGGAATATTTACTAATACAGGTGGTAATTAAATCTCCTATGCCGGATAACCCGGCCAGGGTTGAGGATTTAGCTCCCAGTTTTTCCGCCAATCGCATCATTTCCGCCAAACCTCTTGTAAGCAAAGCCCCTTTGGTGTTATCTCCCAAACCCAACCCGTCACAAATTCCGGAAGCAATGGCAATTATATTTTTCAACGAGCCGCCCAATTCCACACCTACCAAATCAGAATTAGTATAAACCCTGAAGTATGAATTCATAAAAATCTCTTGGGTTTTTTGAGCTGTCTCTTCTTTGAACCCAGCTACCACAACTGAGGTAGCAATTTTTCGGGAGACTTCTTCGGCGTGAGAGGGTCCGGATAAGGTGCAGATGTTTTTATGCAGTTTTTCCGGCAATTCCTGCTTCAATACTTCCGACATCCTGCACAAAGATTGGGTCTCGATTCCTTTGGCTAAATTCAAAACGATAGGGATCTCTAAGACAATTTTAGCTAAGTTTTGGGCCACTTTCCTGACCACGTGGGAAGGTAATGCCAGAGCTAATAGCTCTTTTCCTGAGACTGCTTCTTCCAGATTGCTGGTAATCTTGACCGCAGAGGGGATTTTAATACCCGGCAATCTTTGTTTATCTTCGCGTTCTTTTTCTAACCTGCGGGCCTGGTCAGAATCGACTTCCCATAGAGTCACATTGTGACTATTATCAGTCACAAGAACTGATATGGCAATACCCCAGGAGCCAGCCCCCAAGACAGCAATTTTACTCATAATTTTACTTTTTGACCGATTTGGTTTTCGGTGCCGTTTAATAATCTTTTGATATTTCCTCTATGGGTATAAAAGACCAACAAAGTTAAAATAAAACTAGTTAAAAGTAAAATGAACGGCTGATTTTGTTTGAGAAGATATTTTTCCACAATTAAGCCCAAGCAGATAAAAAAAGAGGCGGAAAGTGAGGCCAATGAAACATATTTGGTTGTAGCTAAAATTATTCCAAACACCGCCACCCCTAACATCAATTCCAGCGGGATTAAAGACAAAAAAACACCGGCTCCGACGGCAATCCCTTTGCCGCCTTTAAATTTCGCAAAAATACTGAAGACATGCCCTAAAATTACGGCTACTCCGGCTAAAAGCCGTCCGTAGATGGGAGCTATTACAGTTTCCGTTCCTAAAAGTTTCGTTAAAAAATAAACCGCAAAAAAACCTTTGGCAATATCTAAGACTAAAACAATGCTCCCAGCTACCGGTCCCACAACCCTGAAAACATTAGTGGCTCCGGGATTTTTGGAGCCGTATTCCCTAATGTCTATTTTTCTGAAAAATCTGGAAGCAATTATCGAAAATGGAATAGAACCTATCAGATAGCTGCTTAGTATAGCCAGAATTATTTTGAACATTAGCTGTCAGCTTTTTCTTCTGAATTTTAATCTCAGAGGAGAACCGGTAAAACCAAAATGCTCCTGGATTTTTCTTTCCAGAAATCTTTTGTAGCTTTCCTGAATCAGCTGGGGATGGTTGCTGAAAAAAACAAATTCAGGAGGCTCGACATCGGTCTGGGTCATATAATGAATTTTTACATACTTCCCTTTGACTGCAGCAGGCGGCTGTTTTTCAATTTCTCTGCCTAAAATTTTATTCAACTGATTGGTTTCAATTCTTTTTTTTCTCTCCTGATAGATTTCAGTAATCAAAGCCAAACTTTTTATAACTCTTTTTTGGGTTTTGGCGGAAACGTATAAGACAGGGACAAAATTTAAATTAGGGACTTTCCGGTAAATAGTTTCCGTATATACCTCCGCAGTCAGGCTCTCTTTTTCCACCAGGTCCCACTTGTTCACCAGAATCGCCAGCCCCTTCCCGGCTTCAATGATTTCGTTGGCAATTTTAATATCCTGGTTCAAAAGCCCTTCCGGTCCCTCAATCAAGAGTAAAGCCACGTCACATCTCTGAATCGACCTCAAGCTTCTGAGTGAAGTGAAATATTCCAGTTCATTTAAAATTTTGGCTTTTCTTCTCAATCCGGCGGTGTCAATCAAAGTAAATATCTGTCCTTCATGCTCCAGTTGAGTATCAATTGAATCACGGGTGGTGCCGGGTATTTCCGAAACAATAAGCTTCTCTTCACCTAAAAGGACGTTGACAAACGAGGATTTTCCCACGTTGGGACGGCCTAAGACCGCCACTTGAATTCCTTCCTCAATTTCAGCTATCTCTTCTTCTTCCGGCAAATGTGACACTATCTCATCCAGAAGGTCTGCCACATTATCGCCGGACACGGCTGAAACCGGAAAAGGCTCTCCCAAACCCAATTTATTCAAGACATGAATTTCATTTGACTGGGAAGGATTATCCACTTTGTTGACGACTAAGATAACTTTTTTCTGTATCTTTTTTAATTTTTTGGCAATCTCCAGATCAACGGCCTGGGCTCCCACCTGATTATCCACCATAAATAAAATCAAATCGGCTTCGGAGATAGCGATTTCGGCCTGGGCTTTGACCTGTTTTAAAATCAAATCCTCGGTCTGGGGAACCAACCCGCCGGTGTCCACCAGATAAAAGGATTTGCGGTTCCACTTGGTCAGATGATAATTTCTGTCCCGGGTTACGCCCGGTACGTGAGATACCACCGCTTTTCTTTTTTTGATAATGCGGTTGAATAGAGTGGATTTGCCGACATTGGGTCGGCCGATGATAGTTATAATGGGAATAGTCATATTTTCTATGATAATACAAAAAACCTGTTTAGAAAAGAGGATGTGTGAATTGAGGGAATGGAAATGATTTAAGCGAGTCTCTTATTGGTTACCCTGGTCGGTTATCAAAATTACTTTGGCGCGGCTTAAAGTTGCCAAATTTTCAGCTGTCAGCATCTTGGGCAGATTATCCACACTGACCACAATACTGCAGCCATCTTCAGCGATTTTTAAGGCCTTCAGGTATTGAAGTTTCTCTCCTACTCTTTGGTAATCGCTGGCGGAAGTAGCGTATTCCACAATTCCCCAGGTATTAGCCCAGCTTCTTTCCAGCCAGGAGATGCCGTAGATTTCCTCTCCCTGTGGATTCACGATTTTGGGGACTAAATGAAGAGGGAAATTCAGTCCGCTGGCATCGATGATTAAGCCGGTGAAAGCTTCTGTCGGAGCAGAGGGTAAATTCTGATTGGAAAGTTCTTTTAATTTTTCACCGGAAGGAGGCAATAGCAGGTCCATAACTTTTCCGGGCAAAGGCAGTTCGACGTCAATTTCACAGTCACCGGCAGGAGTATAGCGGGGTCTGTCCAGCAGTTTGAATTCTTTGGAAATTAAACTTTCCAGTTTTTTCAGCTGGGATTTGTTGAGCTTGCCTTTGACTAAAGTGCGGCAGTCCAAATTCAGATTCAGCGCGGTTTCAAACAGCTTATGGACGGCATCTTTGCGGGCTTCGGTCAAACTGCCCTTAGCGGATGAACCTTTGAGGCCGATTCCGACGGCAGAAATTTTATATTTTCCCCAGTCCATTTCCCCGGGTCCCACTTTTTGGATTAAAATAAGGGCGGAATAACAAAAATTATAGAATACTAGTAGACCTAAAACTGTGCCAAGATATTTTTTCATTTTCACCTTCTATTTAAAAAAGCGGGCGAAGGGAATCGAACCCTCGACGTCAACCTTGGGAAGGTTGCATTCTACCGCTGAATTACGCCCGCATTAATCTGTCCCAAAGGGATGGTCAAGATTAAATGTATAATCTTGACCTAATAACCTTTTGCTACAATACAACTACGTTGAAATATGGGTATAACGCAGGGGGCTGTCAAGGAGAAAATAGTTCGGCAAGCTCGCCATGAATGGTCTAATGATTCAGCAAGCTCAATATAAAGTGATATTTGGACAAATCTTGAAGAAATGGTTCGACTACGCTCACCATGAAGTTGAGCTGATTAATTCATTCGTGGCATAAAACCGATGCCGACCCGCTCGAACATCGAGCGAGCTACTTTTTCCTCTTTCGCCCCTTTGAAGGTCCAGATGCTGCATTGAAAGCAATGCGGTCCTTGGTTTTCCTCTTTTTCTTTCCCTGGTCGATTCCGCTTCTCCAATGGACGGTATAATCTATTCCATCTAAAATAATATCCTTGTGAGAGAGGGTCTTTTCGGCTTCGCAAATATCCACATAAATGGTCTCTCTCAATATCTTTTTTACCCAATCGGCATTGGCTATGGTTCGACCCTGCTCACCATGAATGGTTCGGCTTTGCTCATCACCGATGGTTCGGCTGGGTTCACCAGGACTTGTATCCGGTGCTTGTTGAAGCATCTCTTTTTACCTCACTTTTTAACTTGTTCGAATACGCTCACCATATTGGATTAATCGACACTGTTCCTGGGAAGTTTATGCCGGGGAAAGGAAAAAATATTTGTAGACCCAGCTTGTCCCAAGCTGGGGAGCGAATCGATTTTTATTTAATCCCAGGTTGAGGACAACGTGGGTCTACGAGCTTCGGTTCGACTTTTACTTATCTGACAAAGGTTCCCTTTACCCGTTTTGACGTAAGGAAATAAGGGACCCAAACTCCCGCTCCTACGACACTTCTGAAAATCTCCTTCATAGATGAAGAATTATCCTGCTGTGCCACAAACGGAATCAGGCCGGCTACCAGGGTGTCCCCTACTACAAAAACCAAATTGGCGAGCAAATAAAAAATGGCTAACTTGGGGAAGATTTTTCGCTTCTGAAAGAATAAAACAATCAGGACAATCCCCAGGCAGACGAAGAAGAGATTGCCCACTAATTCTCCTATCAATATGGGCGCCCACAAAGGGTGGTATGCCTCTGTACCCGGAGTGGTAAGAACGGACCAGGTTTGGGGCGCAAAGGCCGGGAGGATATCCTTGAAGACTAACAATATAATTCTTAAGGGTCCAACGATAAAGGCAATTCCAACCAGTATCAGCCATCCCCCGATTTTGTCGTAGGTCGGCTGGCCTGTTGGTGGTTGCTGTTGTTGTTTTTGTAAAATATCGGTGTATGTTGACGGCATAGTTCTCCTCCTTTATAAATGATATATGGTATAAGGAGTTAATCGTCAAAGTTCCTGGGAAGTTTATGCCGGGAAATGAAAAAAGTGGGGGGGATTAAAGGTGATTTATAGCCAATCTAAGCTTTGGGATAGTCTGGCTGATCTTGCTAAGATATACAGCACAACTAAAGTAATTTTAGTTGATCGCACTTGGTAGCGAACGAGCTATCGAACACCCATTTCCCGTTCTCAATATAGCATTGGCTCATACAGAAGCCCTTGAACCATCTGCTATTCCTCATACGAGCAAGCCCCTGATGCCACCTATCGGTTAGTTGTTTCACCGGATAAGAAACCCGAAGTTGGGAATCGTTTACCCGGAAACCACCAAGAACAGTGCGAAATGCTCCAACTAACAAATCAGTTAATTGCAAAAACTGACAATCTTCGTAAGATTGAGACCCTTGTTTCCGTTTATGATTGCTTCCATCGTCACAAATTTCTAAATTTGGGCTAAAGGAGCAATAGGGTCGCAGGCCTTCTGTTAATCTTTGAACTATTCTTTCTCTGCTAATACGTCGCCCGTAATGTTGATGTCCGTCAAAGTGGAGGGATTTGATTACCATCGAATCACTTTCGCTTGAAAGTAAATTAAGACCGCCCTTCAGGCCCATTCTAAGTGTCGTTTCTACCTTTGCACCATGGTCTGAATACCAAGAGGATTCCATCCTTTGATGGCTATCGCGTTCACGAAACAAAATGAACTTCGCTTTTGTTGGACCAGACAACTTAATAACGCGGTCATACATAGTTGCTTGAGATCTTGGTCCGTCACAAGCAACACGCCTTGCTAAATAAACGGGAGGCAGATCATTCTTGGGATTCTGAATCAATGAAATAACTGCCAACTGAATCCAAGAATTAGCACTTCTAAACTTTCGACCGAAACCCTCTACTTTACCAAATTTTAGGGGCTCTTGATAATCAGTTAGGATTCTTAGTGATGCTAAATCGTGTAGGAGTGCTTCCCGCTTATCTACGGGGATAAGTAAAATGCCGTGCCAAAATCCGTTTTCTTGGGACTCGTCATGATAAATGTCGTATATCGTATTTGCTTTAAATCCTCCTATCTTAAACTAAGGTCTTCGCGCCTAATTTCTAAGTGGAGCCGACGAGAGTTGAACTCGTGACCTTCTGACTGCCAGTCAGACGTTCTCCCAACTGAACTACGGCCCCATTGATTTTCAATAAAAGTAAAAAAGAAATATTCTTTGTCAAGTTTTATTTGGTCTTGACAAGTGGCAAAGCCACTATTTACTTACGTAGGATTTATCTGAAGTCATTAACTATGCCGGAGTGGTGAAATTGGTAGACGCGCCGGACTCAAAATCCGGTGTCCGCAAGGACATGCCGGTTCGACTCCGGCCTCCGGCAGATAATCGAGAATATCCTATTTTCTGTTTCGGTAGCCGCAACCTTTAGGTTGCGTTTAATCTAAACGCAGGCTGAAGCCTGCGGCTACCAGCACCAGACATTAAAGTGCCTGTATCATAAAGAGTAGGACTGAACATGTCCAGCCCCTACAATACAGGCTTAATTAACTGCCTTTGACAAACTGGATCTTATACTTGCTAATTAAAGAATGATCCACTCTGGAATATATTTTCCCTGAAAAATTGACCGTGCCATTGTGATTAAACCCACTAACTCTTATGGTCCCATTTCCCAAAAGAGATTCATTCCGGTCGAAAATAAAAAATTCAAAAGTAGCTGATTTAGGATAATTTCTGCCGGATTTATTGGTCAGCTTGCCGGATACCGAAATCACATCTTTGTTAACCCTGTTAAATTTCACTCCGCTTAGTTCAAAATTCTTGTCGGACTGAATCTCCTTGGTAGAAATTCCGGTTGTTTTTATTGGCGGTGCTTTTTGGGTGGTGTCGATTCCGGTCTTGCCAGGGGTCTTTTTTGGTTGAGCGTTTATCTTGATGGGTACCGGAGCTTTTTTACCACTGGTATCTATTTTATTGTATTGAGGTGCCTTCTTAGCCGTGGTGTCGACTTTAGGATACTTGGTTACTCTCTGGCCGGTGGTGTCGATTCCGCGTTCCTGTGCCAAAACCAAACCGGTGCCTAGTATGACGACCATTCCACTCAACATGAATTTTCTCATTTTTCCTCCTTACAGATAGTTTCAGTTTAACTATAAAATTTTTTCAGGGTTTCTATATGTTTCAAAGCCGACCCAGTGTTAAATAAAGCGACTTTGTCGTCTTTATCAATTTTCTTTTCTGCCATAAGTTTTTTCAACCCTGCCAAACTTGAAGCTCCTTCCGGGCCCGGAAAAATTCCTTCACTCTGGGCCATTTCCTTTAAACTTAATACGATTTCTTCATCACTTACTGCTATAGCTTCTCCCTTACTTTCTTTTAAGGCCTTTAATACTATGAAATCGGCAAATGGCTTGGGAACCCTTAATCCAGAAGCGATGGTTGTAGCATTTTTCCACTCTTCCACTCGGTCTTTTTTCTCACGAAAAGCTTTGACCAGCGGGGCACAACCTTCAGCCTGGACGGCTATCATGCGGGGCCTCTTTTTTCCAATCAAACCCACTTTTTCCATTTCGTCAAAAGCTTTCCACATCCCGATAATGCCAACTCCTCCGCCGGTCGGAAAAATTACCACATCCGGTAACTCCCAGTCTAATTGCTCCGCTAATTCCAACCCCAAGGTCTTCTTCCCTTCCACCCGGTAAGGTTCTTTGGTGGTAGATAAATCAAACCAGTCCGGCTGTTTTTGCTGATTCATCATCTTGCCCGCATCGGAGATTAAGCCATCTACTAAATTAACTACGGCTCCGAAGGCCCGGCATTCTAAAACAAAAGTAAAATCTACATCCTTGGGCATAAAGACATAGGCTTGTAGGTCGGCCTTAGCGGCATAACAACTGGCGGCACTGGCAGCATTGCCGGCTGAGGGAAGGCAGATTTTTTTGATATTCAATTCTTTAGCTTTGGAGACGGCTACCGACATTCCGCGGGCTTTAAAAGAGCCGGTGGGGTTGAAGGATTCATCTTTGAGATAAAGATTTTTCAAACCTAGTTTTTTGCCTAAATTTTCAAGCTCGATTATGGGGGTAAAACCTTCTCCTAAGGAAACTATATTCCCTTCATTTTCAACCGGCAAGAATTCTGCATATCTCCAGAGATTTTTGGGTCTTTGAGCCAATGACTTTTTCTGGAAACTTTGGGCAATTTTCTTAAGAGCATAAACTGCAAAAAGAACCCCTCCACAGCTACAGAGGTTTAGAGCCTGGTCTTTGGAATATTCTTTTTGACAGACGGTGCATTGCAGGTTTTGTAAAAAACTCATTTTTTGCTCATTCGTGCGACTGGCTGGGTGCGGGGACCCAGCCCTACCCTTATCATTAAGAGCAGAGTGTGTTAAATTTTGGCTTGAAACAATTGGTTTAAAAGTTTGGGTAATGCTGAAACTATGACGGAATTTGGCACTATTTTGTCACAGCCCAAATTTCGGGCTTTTTCAATTAATTCTTTCTGGGTATGACCACAGTAACCTGAGATGGGGATGATTTTCAAATCTGGGTCAGCTTTAATTTCAGAAATTAATTTCAAAGGATTTAAGCTGTGGCTGGCTAAATTTATCAAGATTAAAATGGCGGGATTTTCTCTCAGTGACTTTAAAGCTTCAATTCCTCGAGGGAAAATCTTCAAGTCGTATTCTGAATTCTTCAGGATATTCTCAATTTTGGAAGAGAAAAATAAATCATCTTCAATCAGTATGATTTGACTCATTTCTTCTTAGATAAAATTTTCACCCAGATTCGATTGGTAGCTATACCACCTAGATGAACAATTTTCCCCTTTATCTTCAGGGCGAAAGTGCCATCATAACCTTTGTCATTCACATAAACTTCGGTTCCGGGAGTAATTCCCAATTTATCCAGATATTCCAAAAATTTACGGTCCTTTTCATAAACCCTGCTGATTCTCAAAATCTGCCCGGATTCAGCTCGGTGCAGGGGTTTAACATTTATTGAACTTTTATTATTCTCCAGTAAAGGATAACCATGAGGGCAGGTTTGGGATTTTCCAAAAATTTCCAATAAACGTTCTTCCATTTCCGGTGAGATAGTATGCTCTAATTTTTCCGCCTCATCGTGAACTTTATACCATTCCATTTTTAGAAAGTCTGTCAAAAGCTTTTCCACCAGCTGATGCCTTCTGACCAAGTGAGAGGCGGTCTCCTCTCCCTTATTGGTCAGATAAATCCGGTTATTTTTATCCACCGTGACATAGCCATCTTTAGAAAGCCGCTTCAAAGCCAGAGTCACAGCCGGGGCCGAGACCTTTAACTCTTCGGCGATTCTGGCTCCGATAGGAATCTGACCTTCCTGCCTTAGTTCCCAGATGGCTTTCAGGTAATCCTCCTGAGAGATGGAAGTTTTCTTGTCTTGGTTCATTTTTTACTCATTTTTTTGAAAAATCACTTGACAATCCTAACTGTTAATATATATTAACGTATTACATTAACTATGCTTAATAAAATTAAAGAATCATACTTAAATTTTCGACATAATTAATGTAAACTATAATATACCACTTTAACTAAAATTGGCAATTAAATTTATGTTCAATCTTGAAAATTCCACGGTTGTCACGATTGAAGCTACATCAGAAAAAAACCTTTTTTATAAAAAAAGTTGTGCAGCCGAGAATCGGATTCATTGCTATCGAGAGGATGGCAATGGCGGAACCTATTTAAGTCAAAGTTGGAGAAAGGCAGTTTTATCTGAGGCATGACTTAACTAAGAGTATCTTTATTAGAGGGTATAATTTTTTAAATGGCTAAAATTGGGCTGGAACAAAGACAAGTCTCTTTATCCGAGGTACACGAGACCGTACCCATACCAAAGCATCCCAGCTTTCTCAGGCGGCTCTTGGCCTTTGCCGGTCCGGCCTACCTAGTCAGCGTCGGTTACATGGACCCGGGCAACTGGGCTACAGACATCGCTGGCGGGAGCAAATTCGGCTATACCCTAATCTGGGTGCTTTTAATGTCCAACGCCATGGCGGTATTGCTGCAGAGTCTTTCAGCCCGGATGGGGATTGTGGGAAGAAGAGATTTGGCTCAGGCCAGCCGGGATTACTATGGACGTTACAGTGGCTATTTTCTCTGGATTCTGTGTGAAATAGCTATTGCCGCCTGTGATTTAGCGGAAGTTCTGGGTGCAGCTATTGGATTGAAACTTTTATTCGGAATTCCACTAGCATATGGAGTGATAATTACGGCCTTAGACACAATCCTGATTCTTTTCTTGCACCAGCTCGGCATTCGCAAAATGGAAGCTTTTATCATCATGCTGGTCAGCACCATTGGACTCTGCTTCGGGGCTGAGATTCTGTTTTCCGGCCCAGAGTGGAAAGGCATAATATCCGGATTCGTCCCTAGTCTACCAGGCAATGAAGCCTTATACATCGCTTTAGGTATCTTAGGGGCGACCGTCATGCCGCACAACCTCTATCTTCACTCCGCTTTAGTTCAATCTCGCAAGATTGAAAGAACCACCACAGGAATCAAAGAGGCTATAAAGTTCAATATCATCGATTCAGCGGTAGCCCTGAACTTGGCTTTTTTTGTCAATTCAGCCATTTTGGTAATGTCCGCTGCGGTATTTCATCGAGCAGGGTACAATCAAGTGGCGGACATCAGCGAGGCACATGGTTTACTGGCTCCCTTGGTGGGGTCTGCTTTGGCTCCGGCTCTTTTTGCCATAGCTTTAATCGCCTCTGGTCAGAGCTCTACTATTACCGGCACCTTAGCAGGGCAAATCGTTATGGAAGGTTTTCTCAATATCCGCATAAGACCTTGGCTGCGCCGGCTGATTACTCGTACACTAGCCATAATTCCTGCGCTTTTGACCATTATTTACTTCGGAGAAGGAGCCACTGGAAAGCTCTTGATTCTAAGCCAGGTTATCTTAAGTCTGCAACTCGCCTTTGCCGTCATTCCTTTAATTCACTTCGTCAGTGACAAAATTAAAATGAGGGAGTACGTGATTCCTCTCTGGGTCAAAACCTTGGCCTGGCTAACTGCCAGCATTATTGTTAGCCTCAATGTCAAATTGGTCTTTGACCAGATTGCTGGCTGGCTGGAAAGTGCTCAAGGAGGAACTGCCTTATACCTGACTGTAATGCCCGTTACCATTGGCTTAGGAATTTTTTTGATGTTTATCACTTTCAAGCCCTGGGTCAAAACTTTGTTCCGCAGAGAAAAAGGTTTAGTTGTGCCGGTTGAGGGGGTTCACAGGGTGCCTGCCGTAAAGGAAATAGAAACAGTTCACGCTTACCAGAGAATCGCCTTGGGCCTGGACTTCGGTCAAATGGACCAGGCAGTGATGAGCCATGCCCTGACCGTTTCACCAGCTGTGGCGACTTTGATACTTCTGCATGTGGTAGAAACCGCAGGAGCTAAGACCATGGGTACCGAGATTCAGGACAGCGAGACCCTTTCAGATTTAGAGCGGCTGGAAAGGTATGCTCAACTGCTCAGGCAGAAAGGGAGAATGGTTGAAGTAAAATTAGGCTACGGTAACCCGATCAGGGAACTGGTGGAACTGGTGAAAACCAGTCGGGCTGATTTACTCATCTTAGGCGGGCACGGACACAGAACTGTGAAGGATCTGTTGTTCGGGGCTACTGCTGATGAGGTCAGACATCGGATCGGAATTCCGGTATTGATTGTAAGGGATACACCGCTTTGAGTATAGGTTGTGTCGTAAAAAACCTTTTTGACCACCTTCTGAGCCATAATCACTGCCAGCATTATGATCTTTATAAATTTTTACTCTTATATAAAGTTTTAGTAGGTAGCTTCTAAAACATCTAATTTGGAACTTATTAAAGGTAATTTATCTTCTTCCAAAATAAGCCAGAGACATTAGAAATACTAAACTCCCGATCAAAGCTTTGGCTCTTTCATTGTCCTCTCTTTTAAGATTCAAGGGTTTCAAATAAGTAACCGTCCTCTTTATAGTATCAATAGTATAGCGGGCATCGTAAGGAATGACGTTGCTCCCTTCGGCAAACTCTTTGGTCTGAATCCCCCTTTCGGCAATAACAATTATCTTTTTCCCCAGAGATTTAGCCAGGTTAATTTCGTCCAATACCTGTAAAGCTTTACTCCCGGTGCGGGAAACAAAAGCCATCAAAATCTCGGAGTTCTGGATATTCTGTTTGACCGATTCCTCAATGGGTCCCATTCTGGGTTGAGAGTCGGCCTGGTAAGAAATCTCAATCCCATAATCCCGGGCCAGATTGGTTACAATCTGAAGGACGGTCAAATCGCTGCCTTTCAGACTGTGACTCAAATATATTTTCATACTCGTTGCTCCTTCTCAATAAGAAATTGAAACCTCCGATTAACCATTGTTTTCACTAAAGCAAAGAATATATATAAAACTAAATTTGAGGTTTGTAAAGATTTTTTTGGATAATTATTTTGGAGAGCTCCAGAGAAGGCCGATTTAAAGGAGATACTTGGTAACTACGCTTTGATTTTGCTATTATACTTTCTCCGAACTAAAAAATATCTCAAGCCCCCATAGAATACAAAAAGAGCAGCTACCGGTAAGCGCAAATTGCTGCGGATATTAAACCCACCTAGAAAGATAAAAATTCCCACTCCGAGAAGTAAAAGGACAAAAACATAATCTAGTATTTTGAGAAAGTTTTTCAAGGCAAGTTCAAATTGTTTGATTTGAAAAGGTCAAAGCGATGACATAGAAAGTCAAATCAGATTAAAACAAACCATTTTTATGTCAGTCATCTCCTCGACAGCATATTTGACCCCTTCCCGGCCCAGGCCGGACTCTTTCACTCCTCCGTAAGGCATGTGGTCTGCCCGATAGGTGGATACATCATTTATCATCACTCCACCGACCTTAAGTTTTTTGACTGCGGCAAAAGCTTTTTGGATATCTCTGGTGAAAATCCCGGCCTGTAACCCGTAGACCGAATCATTAACCAAGTTTAGGGCTTCCTCAAAATCTGCAAAAGGAATTAAAGATACCAAAGGAGCAAAAACCTCATTAGCCACAACTTTCATTTCCGGTTTGACATTGGTCAAAACCGTGGGCTGAAAAAACTGACTCTGCCGTTTTCCGCCGATTAACATTTTAGCTCCCTGCCTGACTGCCTCATTTACCCAGCTTTCAATTCGTTTAGATTCGGTCTCGGTAATCATCGGTCCTACATCTGTCTCTTTACTAGAAGGATTCCCTACCTTTAATTTTTTTACCTCCCCCAGAAAGGACTCAACAAATTTATCGAAAATTTGCTTATGCACATATATTCTTTGAACCGAAATACAACTTTGGCCGGCAAAGTTAAAACTACCTTTGACACAAAGTGGAATAGCTGAATCTAAATCTGCGGTTTCGTCAATTATTACCGCAGAATTAGACCCCAGCTCTAGAACCACTTTTTTCAAACCGGAAGATTCCTTTATCTTTTTCCCTGCCGGCGGAGAACCGGTAAAACTGATTAAAGCAATTCTGGGGTCGGTCACCATCCAGCTTCCGACAGCATCTCCGGAACCAAAAACGATATTCAACCCTCCGGCCGGTAGCTCGGCTTCCTGCATAATCTCTCCTAATTTGATGGCAATTAGGGGAGTCAGAGATGAGGGTTTAAGAATGACTGAACAGCCTGCCGCTATGGCCGGTGCTACCTTGTGAGCCACCAAATTCAAAGGAAAATTAAAGGGAGTTATGGCCCCCACAATTCCGGCCGGAAAACGCAGATAAAAACCGACCTTTCCTTCGGAGCCCACAGCCGCATCCATAGGAACAGTTTTACCATGGATATTCTTGGCCTCTTCACTGGCGAATTGAAAAGTCTGGACCGCTCTTTCCACTTCTGTTAAAGCTTGTTTGATAGGCTTTCCCGCTTCCTGGGCAATCAACTCGGCTAAATCTTCTTTAGCAGAATCAATTAGCTGAGAGGTTTTACTTAAGATTCGAGCCCTCTGGTAGCTGGGGGTATTGGAAAGGGTTTCAAAACCATCCCGGGCAGCTCGGACAGCCATTTCAAAGATTTCCTTATCACAGGTGGGAACTCTTCCCAACAATTCACCATTATACTTATTGGTTATTTCAAACAACTCTTCGGCCGGGAGCCAGTGCCCCCCGATCAGCATTTTAAAGCTTTCTGTCATACTATCAGAATATATTGTATTTGCCATACCGGTCAAGGTAAACATATAAAAACCAGAGCAGCCGTTTGCTGTCCTGATTTGAAGAACTCATCTTGTGGCTCCTTGGAACTAGAACTCTATTGCCATTATCGGAAGCTAAATAGCAAAAATGAACCCCCAAGTTCTGGGGGTTCATTTTTCACTTAAGATATGTAAGACCTTTATTAGCGGGGAGAAACCATTCCCTTCACTATCCTGGCCTGTAAAGCTTGGGCTTGTGGATCAACCAGTTCTGAGGTAGTTATTTTTAAGGAAGATAAATCGGGTGCCGAATTTGTCTTATTTTCAAACCTTAAATTGACCAAAGCTCCGTTCCCGCCTGAAATGTAGTTTTGTCCCCTCATGTCGAGAATTCCAATGGTTATCTGGTTTTCTTTGACAGAATAGAACAACTGCAGGTTTTGAGTTCTTTCAGTCAATTGGGGCTCCAGAGCAGTTAAAATTTGGGAATCAAATTCCAGCCTGAAACTTACGCCAGCTACAGGGCCATTAAAGTTAGCTTGCAAGGGAATTGTCAGCACTCGGTCCTTCAAACTATGGACTGTACCCCAACCAATTTCCGCAATTTCTGCTGTAGCCTTGCTGATAGCAGATGCCAGGGCGGCTACGCAACCCTCCTTGGGAGTCGGACCACCCCTAAAAATAAAGTCAACTAGGTATACTATGTCTACTATATTTATCTTACAATCCCCATTAATATCAGCTGATTTTTGAGAACGGGGAGCTACACCGGACCTCAGTATATAGTTAACGGCAAAGATAACATCCGGCAGATTGACATATCCATCATAATTAAAGTCACCGGGCAGACATCTAAAAGTCGGAGGGGCGCCATTGTTATAGATATAGTTGACTAAATGTATGAGGTCTGACAAGGTGATAAAACAATCACCATTGAGGTCCCCGGCTGCCAACGGATTGGGCGGAGGGCCATCCCCGAATAAAAAGTTCACGAAGTAGACGATATCCGCCAAATCGACTTTATTGTCTCCATTTAAATCACCTTCTTGACCGGAAGGCGGAATAAAAAACGGTTCCACTGTAATTTCAACTGCACCGGTATCTGCCAGTCCGGTTCCATCGTTAACTATGAAGGTTACGGTATATGGAGAACCCAGGGTATCGGCATTGGTGGGTGTCCAGCTGAAAAATCCGGTGGCAGGTGACTTTTTCGGTACAAAAGCTAAAGCTCCTACTCCGCTTTTAGTGATGGTTAAAACATCTTGTGTATCGACATCGGTAGCTGTTACTGAAAAATTCAAGGTCTGACCACCAAATACTGTCTGGGGGCCAGGTACCAATAAGACCGGTGCATGCGGAACTGGTTTAGGAGGCAGATTACAATAGACAGCGCCAGGTTTGAACTTAGGCACGATTTCTTTCGGAGCAGGTGTGGTAGTTGTATCTACAAAAAGTAAAGATATGGTTTCATTAGAAAAAGTATCAATTGACACAGTTTCAGGCGCTACTCCGGATTTGACGGTGAAATATATTTTTGCCACTAAACCATCACCGGGCCCTAGGAAACCACTTAAATAGATAGCACCCATAACCAGGGTTTGCCCTATGGTATCAATTTCACTCAGCTTTAATTGAGCAGCGTTGAATCGGGAACCCACCAGTGAAATCGAATCTGGAATCAGACACTGTCCTGAAAATTTTACCGGAATTGCCAATCCACCCAAAGCTTCATCATTAAAAGCGGTAACATTTATCACCACCTGCTGTCCGAAAGCGGTGGCCGTCGCGGTGCTGACTCGAACCGTGTCTGGAATTCCAGGGTCCTGGGCGAAAGCAAAATTATATGTAGCTAAAAATAAAAGTACACCTAATAGAAAATTGTATTTTTTCACCATACCTCTTGCTCCTTCATGAAGAAAAGTTAGCTTGTCCTCCTTAATAATAGACCCTTAAAGAGAGTTATCTTCCTTTATAATATGGGAATTTAATTGGATTTGTCAAGTATTTTTTAAATCCGAAGCTAAAAAAGTTTCCTTCAACCAGCTTTTCCGCCTTGAAAAGGGGTCCCTGAAGGTGCTTAAGTACAGATGTAGATTAGGTGAAATGTCTATTGTAAACTTAGATACAGAAAAGTTTTTTTTGCTCCTGAGATAAAAATTTACAACCTGTCTTGGTAATCAAGACATCTTCTTCCAAGCCTAAGTAGCCCCGATTAGGTACCGAGACCCCCAGTTCTAGAGTGAAAACATTCCCCTCCTCGACCGGTAAGTAAGGTGTGTTTCCATATCTTTCCCAACGCGGACCCAGTAGAGAGGCTCCGTCATGCACAAATTTTCCCAACTGATGTCCCAAAGCATGTGGGTATTCAGGATAACCGGCTTGGACCACAATTTTGCGGGCAATTTCATCTACCTGGTAACCTAAGACTCCCAGTTTTAGAATCTTGGCTGATTCTTCAATAGCCCGGCGAACTGTGTTCCAGGCTTTCTGAATATCATCCGGAATTTTTCTTTCCTTTCTATCTAAAAAGTACCACATCCTCTGCAGATCCGAGCAGTATCCCCCCAGTTTTAAACCAAAGTCCACGTGTAATAACTCTCCTCTTTTAGTTTTAAGCTTATCTGATGGTAAGGTGTGTCCGAAAGGAGAAGATGGTCCGGCATTGACTATGGGACATTGGTCTTCGGACCAGGCCGTTTCGGCTTTCAGTTTTTCTTTTTCTGCATGAAAAAACTCCCAAATCTTCTGTTCTGATAGACCGGGCTTGAGGATTCGGTCCAGTTTAGAAAAAATTTTCTCGGTTACCTTAATTACTTTCTTGATCTGTCTTACTTCCAGATTGGATTTTTTCCCTCTCAATTTAGATATTATCTTTTCGGCTGACACGAGCCGATTTACGAAAGGAGTTCCGGCCAGCAATTCGGTTAAGAGCAGGTACATGCCATGTGAGAGTCCGTCTGCCATAACATTGTCACCGGAAAAGTTGATGGCAATCTTTTGGGGGTTAATTTGGTTTAAAACTCTCAAGAGATGGGGTTTGATACTCTGGTCATAGCCGAAGACTTCATAAATCCCCAGAGATTTAATTTTGGCAACATCTCCCCTGCCTACAATGGCTTGCTTATCCCCGTTTCTGGAAAGTATAAAAGCCGATTCCCAGGTTACCTCTTTATCAACCACCAAATCTAAAGCCGGGTCGTGATTGACTTCACTTTCACGGACAAAAATCAGCCAGAGGTCTACCTGTTCCCTTTTTAAGATTTCCAGGGCCTGTTTTACCTTTTGGGATATTAACTCACTCATTTGTCCTTAGAATCGGTTAATGGGGATATTAGTTTACCTTCTAATTCAAAA
>Ga0154874_164_pt1 | contig 41358 bp, 34 predicted proteins | sample Rifle2008BG19ft_FD_105846 | JGI IMG/M metagenome (GOLD analysis project Ga0154874, IMG submission 105846) | candidate division Zixibacteria bacterium RBG_19FT_COMBO_42_43
ATTTCAGGAGCTACTTTTGACACCCCCTGAATGTCATTCTGAGCCCCGATAAATCGGGACGAAGCATCTCGTTTTGAGACCTTTTCATAAAAAAGTCTTGACTCTTAACTTAATTTCTGATGACCTTAATTCCACCTTCAAAAATATAAAAACTCTTACTAAAAACGTATATTAACCATAACAGCGGAGAGTATCTCCGCTTTGTCATTTATTATATTTTAAGGAAAAGGAGAAAGCTTGAAAAAGATTTTTTACCTCATACTTTTAACCTTAATTTTTACTTTTAACATTTCATCTGCCGAAAAAATTCTCTACCTCAACCTCCAGGTTAAAGCGTTTCTAGCCTCTCAGCCGGATAAATTAGAAATTTTAGAAGACCGAACCATCCGCTTGATAGATGATTTGGAAACCTCCGCTTTTTTAGCCAACTTCACTCTGACTTTAAAGCCCCGCCTGTCGGATGACTCCACAGCCACAATAACAGTCAACTGGTACGGACTCCCTCCGGAATTAGAAAATGGATTCAAAGAAATTCCCTTAGAATTTGAAAAAACTGCACCCTTTACTGAAGTCGGAGAGATAAAATGCAAAAACGATTTATCCTTCAAAATATTTTTGAAGGGAAACAAAGTTGTGGAGGAAAGCCTGGACTGCACTGAAAATCCTCTTGACACCACTTTATGGAAGACCGACAACAGCATCCATTTTTATTTCACTTATATGAAGAACTCCCTGGCAGATTATTTCTGGAACTCCAACAAGTCCTATCTGGAAAACGAATATGAGAGATACAAGGAGATTCTAGGTTTCACCCCGGCCGGAAAGCTGAATTATTTTTACTGCTCCTGTCCCATCAATCAGGTGGTCTGGGATTCCGGGTCTTTCTATGCTCTTAATTTGGCCAAAAACAGCATTTATGGCATCTATAATCAGAACCACAAAGACATCTCTCACCCGGGCTTGAATCTCTTTTTGTATTATTATTACTGGGGCTACGCTCCCAAATTTATAGCGGAGGGCGCCGCAGGATATTATACCCTCAATCATTTCATAGCCGGAAAACTGAAGAAAAAGAAAAAGCTTTATCCTCTGAAATCTTTAATCTGGGCCAGAGATTATAACCGGAAAAACCGGGAAATCGCCTACTGGCAGTCCGCCTCCTTGGTCAGATATATAATCGAGACTTATGGCGCGCCCAAGTTCCGGGAGTTTTACCAGGAGGTGCACGAATTCAATTTTGAGACCGTGCTCCAAAAACATTATAACAAATCTCTGGCTGAAATTGAATCTGACTGGCTGAAGTTTATTGAATTTTACCGGCCTTACAAACATGATTTAGTCTATTTTGGCAAGCAGTCCACCGGCTTTAGGGAATATCAGAAGGCCCTGGAACTATATCAAGACCTGTTTAAGATTTATCCGTCCAGTCCGGAGGTTTTGCCCTCCTTGGGGAATGCCTATTATCTGGTAGGAAATTACCCGGAAGCCCAAAAAGTTTACCGGAGATGGAGCGATAGGGACACTACCAAAGCAGAAAGGTTTTTCATTTTAGGAAATCTAAGCTGGCTGGTCGGCGATATAAAAACCGCCCAATTTGCCTATCGAAAGGCCTGTCAGCTAGATACTGTTTTTGCGGTTAACTATATCAACCTGGGCAAGGTTTACTGGACCTTAGGTCAGAAAGATTCCGCTTTGTCTTATTTTGACCTAGCGGAAAAAAAACAGCTGGAACCGTCCGAAGCTTGCGAGTTTTTTTTGGCACAAATTAAGAGGTACCTCGAAGAGAAAGATAGTTTAAAAGTGAGTGAAAATTTCCAGAGGGCCAAAAACGCAGCCGGCAGATTAATCCAGACCAAAGCGGAAGAGCCCTGGGGTTACTTGAAGTTGGGAGAAGCTTATCTGATTATCGGTGCACAGGATACAGCTTTACTTGATTCAGCTGAAATATATCTGAAACATTCGGAATTTTTGGAAGACCGTCCTTACTATTATGGGCAGATTTTACTTGATCTGGGAAAAACCTATCTGGCAAAACAACAGCCCGATTCCGCCAAAACTGTCCTGCAACAAGTTATAAAACTGCCCAGCGGTTTTTACGAGAAAAAAGAGGCCAAAGAGCTTCTGGCTAAAATTAAGTAATTCGGGTTTATTCAACATCCATGCTGAATTTCCTCAATTCCATCATTCTAGTTGGTTTGATAGCCGGTTTAATTCCGCTTTTGATTCATCTTTTTACCCGCCGGAAGCTGAAAAAAATTGAATTTTCCTCTTTGTGGTTTCTGAAAGTACTGGAAAAAACCAAGTTAAAACAGGTGAAGTTGCACAATCTGCTTCTGCTTATTATCCGGACTTTGATTATTCTTCTGGTGGTTTTGGCTTTTGCCCGTCCAGCTATTAAAGGGACCTTATCCCAGGGGAAGCTCTCGGCCAGGATTTTGGGAGGGGATTTTTCTTCGGCCGGCTCCAGCTCGGTGGTTTTAATTTTGGATGATTCTTATGCTATGGGTTTTGAGACCAAAGCTGGCAGCTTATTTGAGCAAGCCAAGAAGAAAGCCCGGGAGATTTTGAATTTTTTGACTGAAAAAGATGAAGCCGCCTTGATTTTTCTATCTTCGCCTTCTGAAACTTTGAATTTTACTCTTGATTTCAAAGAATTGTCGGAGCGGGTTGAAAAAGCCCGGGTTTCTTATTTAAAATCCAACTTTTTTTCCAGTTTTAATCTGGCTGTCAGATTATTGAATAACTCCAAAAATTTAAACAAAGAAGTTTATCTGATTTCCAATAAAACTCCTGTGGGGCTGGATAAGCTGAAGCAGATAAACTCCCGGTTTTCTTTTTACTTAATTGATTTGAGCAATCCTAATTTTCAAAATTTAGCGGTGGATTCTATCTCTTTTGCCAATCAGTTAATTGAGTTGAATAAACCTTTTGAGGTGGAAGCGGAGATCGTCAATTACACCAAAAAGCAGGTGGAGAACCTTCTGGTAGGTTTTTATCTGGACGGGAAAAAAGTGGCTCAGACGGATATCAATATCAAAGCGGGGGAGAAACAGAAAGTGAAATTTACTTACACGGTCCAGAAGACCGGTTTTCACTCGGGGTACGTGGAGATTGCCGAAGATGATTTATTGGCGGATAATTTTCGTCATTTCAGCTTCAAAATACCGGAGCAGATTAAAATTTTGTTGGCTGGACAAAAGCCGGAGGATTATTTTTTTCTGAATTTGGCTTTGAAACCTCAGGAAAATCTTAATCAAAATTTGAAAATCAAAACTATCACCAAAGGGCTTCTGCAGCAGGAGGATTTTTCTGCTTATGACTTGGTGGTTTTGGCTAATGTCGAGAATTTTTCCGATATAGTCCTGACCAATCTGCAAAGATACTTGGAGACCGGGGGAGGTCTGTGGTTTATTTTAGGCGAAAACTGCGATTTGAATTATTATCGAGAAAAAGTTGCTAAAAGATTTTTGGACTTGAATTTAAAAACCCGGATTGGAGACATCCGCAATAAAAAATCTTTCTTTGCTTTGAAATCTTTCGATTTGACTCATCCTATTTTTGCGGTGTACCGGCAGGCGGAAAAGGAAAAATTCCCGGAGATTAAATTTTATTCTATTTTCGATTCACAGGCAGGCAGTGACAGCAGAATTCTGGCTCACTTTTCTAATAATTCGCCGGCGCTGGTGGAAAGAAAATATGGAGCCGGCAAAGCTCTGCTTTTTTTATCCGGCTTGGACCCAGACTTCGGGGATCTGGTGACGCATTCGTTTTTTGTTCCGTTGGTGAATAGGTCGGTGCAGTATTTGGCTCTGGATTTGGCTAAGCAGAATGAATTTTTTACAGTGGGAGAAGAAATATCCAGAGACTTAGCGGAACTGCCGAGCGGGAGCCTGATTAAGTTGAGGTATCCGAATGAGGCGGAGGAAGGAGTGAAGCCGATTTTTGCCGGGACTAAGGCATTTGTGAAAATTAAGAATTCAAAATTGCCGGGGATTTATCGGATTACAGCAGGGGAGTCCGCTTCTGGCGGATTGGATGAGGCGGCTTTTAATATCGACCCTGCAGAGTCGAAGCCGGAGAAAATTGATATTGATATGGTGCAGAGAGGGTTTGCTTCAGAGAAGGGGAATTTGGTTGTGGTTTCGGTGGATGAGGATTTGAGGCAGGTGATTTCCCGAATGAGGTATGGCCGGGAGCTGTGGAAAGAAATTCTTTATGTGGTATTGGTTTTGCTGGCGGTGGAGATGATATTGGGGAGGACCAGACCAGCTGTAGAATCCAACAAATAAAAATTACCATGAACAGAGCTGAAAAAACCAAACAATATTTATTACAACAACTCGAGATTTTCAAAGGATTTAAATCTTTAGAATTGAATAAGGATAAGTTTTTTGATAATATAAAAGAATTCAAAGAGGCAACCATTTTGTCTCTTAGAAAAACAGGTCTCATTGGAATCCTCGAACTAAAAGAATTGGAAGAAATCCTATCTGAGTTAGAGAAAAAAAGAACAAAGGGTGGCACTGAGACAATGGTTTATTGGGGTTCTACTACAAAAGGATTTACAGAAGTTCAGTCCAAATTAAGCCAACTTGCGTTAAAAATGGATAACTTGAAATTACCATTGAGAATAAGACTGTTTGACTATTCAAAAAATGTTCTTGCCGACCCTCACTTCGCGAGAGCAGTCATTGCAGCTATTATTGGCGGGCTTATTGTCCTCTTATTTAACTGTTTATTCTGAAAACTTTTTTTGTTTAAAATTTCCCCTCCCTCCCTTACCTTTCCCCCAATCCCCAATAATTCTCCCTTGACAAAACCCCATATTTTGCTATATTTACAGCGCTTTCATGAGGGGAGAGGTCAAAAAACAAAACCAGATAACATACAAGAAGGAGCTACAGATGAGGCACAAGGTTTTTTTATTTTCAATTCTTACAATTTTTCTATTTCTTTTAGGTTGCAACAACAAACAAGTTTTAGGACCAAATGAGGAACCAATTATTCCTCGGCCCACCGTTCTCTCCGATGACCCAGCCAGCGCCTGGAATCAACTGACCACCGAACTGGGTTTAAAAGCCAAACTTCCCCCACCAAGATTCGCACGGGCTTATGCTCTGGTTCAGGTAGCCATTTATGATGTTTTAGTAACCCATCAGGGAGAAAGCAAGCCGCAGCGGGCCTTAGCCGCCGGAGCAGCTTTTGTGGTGCTAAATTATTTATTCCCCCATGATGCCGAGCGCATCAGCCAGGTATTGAGCCAGCAGATCGAGTTATCCGAAGCCAAGAACAAAGGATTACTCAATGCCGCTTTTAATGTAGGACGAGGAAAGGGGAATTTAGTTGTTTTTTATAGAAAAAATGACAGCTCTGATGCCGTTTTTCCCGGACCTATGCCGACCGGAGATTGTATCTGGACCGGCACCAATCCGGTTCTACCTATGTGCGGAACCTGGAAAACCTGGATAGTAACAGACGGAGCGGAGTTTCAGCCTCCGCCACCTTACCCTTGCGGCTCTGAACAAGATTTACTGGAATTAGATCAGGTCTATCAGGCCTCTTTTAACCGCACCGCCGAGCAGATAGCTATTGTGCACAAATGGGCCGATTTACCTCCTCCCACCATTTGGAATGGTTATTTGATTGAGAGGGTTGAATCTAACAATTTATCTATTTTAGCTTCGGCACGGGCTTTTGCCTATTTGAATATAACTATGCTGGATGCTTTTGTCTGCTGCTGGAACACCAAATACACTTACTGGACCGCCCGACCTTTTCAAAGATTGCCGGAAGACTTTACCACTGTAATTACCACTCCCAATTTCCCCAGCTACACTTCCGGTCATTCTACCATATCAGGAGCTGCGGCTCCGGTTATGGGAGAGCTTTTCCCCGCTGAAAAAGCTTTCTTTCAAGCCGAAGCTGAAGAAGCAGCCATTTCTCGCTTCTGGGGAGGGATTCATTATCATCAGGATGATAATCAAGGTTTAGCAGTGGGGAAGAAAATCGGAGAAAAGGCCGTGGCCCAGATGCAGAGTGCTGGTGATTCACCTATTTTAGCAGGCAGCTTAGTCCCCTAAAATAGATTTCAGAATTAAAATTTAAGCACCTATGGTTTTGGTAGGTGCTTTTTCATTTTCCTCCCTCTCCTTTAAGGGGAGGGCAAGGGAGGGGTTAGTTTTTGGTCAGTCCCGGCATTTCTCCAGTAACTTCTTGATAATGGAAAGTTTATCTTTTTGTCGTTCCGCAGTTTTCTTATCTAAAGAATAACTCAAAATCTCTTCACAGATTTTCAGGCAGATTTTTTTATGTCCCAGATTGTAATGGCAGTTGGCTTTCAGGAAATTGACTTCGATAAAATTATAATAATTATCTTTCTGGGTCCGCAAAAGTCTTTCTTCCAGTTCATCTAAGGCCAAAAGACAACTTTTCCAGTCATATTTTTCATAATAGATAAAGGCCTTAGCCCACACAGGAACTTTGGATTCCGGATATTTTTCCTGCAAAGTTGAAGCCAGCTCCAGAGCTTCAGGATATCTTTTCTCCCGGTAATAAATCCACATCAACCCCATCTTAGCCGGTTCTTGAAAAAAGACTGCTTTTTCCGAAGCCAGCTGTAACTGCTGGATTCCCTTCTGCCTGTGGTCCCCGATGAAAGGTAACCAGTTAATAAATTTGGTGGCCACAGATTTCCAGTAATGATAGGAACCTAAACCAAAGCAGGCTTCATAGAAGAGAGAATCCTGCTCGAGGGCTTTCTCCAGAGCCCCTTTGGCTTTTTTAGCCAGCTTGAAGCCGGAAAACCAACTCCCTCTCTTGGTTTGAAAATAGGCCAAAGAACCGTAGGCATTCCCCAGGAAAAGCAGCTCCCATTTATCCGCAGTTTTCTTTTCCTCTTTGGGTTTGGTCAACTCAATTACTTTATTTAAGTTCTGGCGAAATTCCTTTTCATATAAATCCGATTCTAAATCCTTCATCCGGGCTTGATAGACCATAGCCAGATAAAAATAACCAGCTGGGCTTTGAGGTTCTTTTTCGATTAAGAATTGAATTTTTTCTATAGCTTCGGCATACTTTTCATTGAAGGTCAAGCTTTGCCCCTCTAAAATTAGATCTTGGTAATCCAGGATAGAAGCGTAAGTCATCGGGGCAAAACCAAAGCCACACAGATAAAGGGATAAAAGCAGGTGCTTCTTAAATTTCCGAACCTCCCTCATTTAGCCGAAAGTCCGGTTTCGATTTTTTTCTTCAACTCCCGGGCTTTTTCCAAAAACGGCCGGGCGTAGTCGTTATTTTCTACTTCCTTCTGGTTAGCCAGAATGAAACCTATCTGCTCAAAGGCCTTGGGAACTAGATTTTGGTGGTCATAAATTAGCGCTAAATGATAGCGGGCTTCCGCTTCTGCCGCTATATCATAGTAAGGAGAATTCTTACAGATGGAAATTAATTCTTGATAGATTTTCTCGGCCTCTTCCCATTTTCCTAAGCCGAGGTAAGCCAGTCCCACAAACCATCTGCTATAGGGGTCCCGGGGATTAATTGTTTTGACGGAGTCAGCCCAGCTTAGAACATTTTCATAATCTTTTTCTTCGGCGTAAATTCGAACCAAAGCGTACTTGGCTTCGTCTTTGGCAAATTTTCCTTTGCTGATAGCCACTTTAGTATATTCAATCCCTTTTTTCCTCTGGTCTCCGAAAAAAGGCAGCCACCACAGTATTTTGGACTTGACCGATCTCCAATAATGATAGCTTCCCAAGCCGAAATAGACGTCGTAGAGGGTGGAATCCAGTTCCAAGGCCTTTTCCATAAACTTCTTGCCTTTGCCTCCGTCCCAAAAGGCGCCCCACCAATTCCCTCTGAAAGAGCGGTAGATTCCGCGGTAACCATAAGCAGCACCGGCATAGAAAAAATCATGGGCCGAAGGGTCGGGATTTTTCAGTTTGGCATCCGCTTTTTGGATAGCGGTTTCTATGTTCTGCTCAAATTGGTCTTTGTACTTTTCGTTGCGGTAGCTGTCGATTAGGGTCTGGTAAGCGGCAGCGGTGAAGACATAGCCGGCCGGCTCATCCGGATAAAGGTTTTTTATCTCTTGCAAGACATCCAGGGCTTCCAGAAACTGGCCTTGATGCGCCAAATCGACTCCTTTCAAAGCCAGGGAGTCGATGGCAACATAATCTACCGAAGATTTACTGCCGTGGACAGTTACTGCCAAAAGAAAAACAAAAAATGGTGAAATAATCTTTTTCATTTAGATTTATTCATACATTTTAATGAAATTAAAACGATTTGGAAGATAAAATCAAGTGGTAACTCTTAATGCACTGGTAGGGTAGGGTCTCCTGACCCCAACCAAGAATGACTAATGGACCGTAGGCGGGGATCTTTTCCCCACCTTATAAAATTCACAACAGGTGTAGCAGATTAAACAGATATGAAAAAATAATCTGCTTCATCTGTTTAATCTGTTATGAGACAATTTCATTTATTTTGTCGAAATTTTTCTTATTCTTTCAGCCACTTTATCAATCAGCAATCTCTGATTTTCTCTTTTTATTCTATTATATTTTTTCATTCCCGATCTATACTCTTTCACCAATTCTTTAGCAAATTTTCCTGATTTAATTTCTGAAAAGATTTTCTGCATTTTATTTTTTACCGCAGAATCAATGATTCTTTTGCCGGTGAGTCCCGCACCGTATCCGGCCAGAACCGATATCTCATCATACATCCCCTTTATACCTTTTTCTTTGAGCAATTTCACAATCAAATCCAGCTGGTACAGACACTCCATATAAGCATTTTCAGGAGACAGCCCATTATAAACCAGGGTCTCAAAGCCTGCTTTAATTAATTCAGATAAGCTCCCGCATAAAACCACCTGCTCCCCGAATATATCCCCCAGTGCTTCATCTTTAAAGGTAGTTTGCATCACAAAAGCTTTGGTGCAGCCGATTGCTTTAGCATAAGCCAGCCCGATTTCTTGGGCTTTTTTGGAATAATTTTGTTCGATAGCCAAAAAAGCCGGAATCCCCTGATTTTGTAAGAAGCACTCTCGCATTAACCTTCCCGGCCCTGCTGGAGCCACCAAAATTACATCCACAAATTTGGGTGGATTTATTAATTTAAAATGAATGGAAAATCCAGCCGCAAAGATTAAGGCTTGCCCGGGCTTGAGATTTTTGGCAATTGATTTCTTAAATATTTCTCCATGCAGATGGTCTGGTGCTAAAAAACAGATGATATCTGCTTTGCGGGGAACCTCTTCTGGCAAGTAAACTTTGAAGCCGTCTTTTGTGGCAGCTTTTCTGGATTTACTTTTGGACGGCAGGCCGATTATTGCGTTAAAGCCAGAGTCCGCTAAATTTAGGGCTTGGGCCTTTCCCTGGTTTCCATAACCCAATATCCCTATGGTTTTATTTCTCAAAAAATTTAAATCTGCCTCCCTGTCCCGGTAGATTTTCACTCTTTCTTCTAATTTAATAAAACCAATGGCTATTGACCGTCACCAGAGACTTAAATTACGGATTAAGATGGAAACTAATGGCTAAGCCATGGTGTCCCTTTACGGGATCCCGTAGGGGTAACCAAAAATAGAGAAGCTGGGACCTAAAAATTACCAGCGTGGTTTTCTTTCCCGGAATCCCCCTTTTTTTCCATACCCTCCGCGGCCTCCGCCGCCGCCACCACCTTCTCTTTTCTTGGGCGGGCGAGCTTCATCCACGTTCATGGTACGACCCTGAAGATCCGTGCCATTTAGGGCTTCCTTGGCAGCCTGGGCCGATGCCGGGGTATCCATCTCCACAAAACCGAATCCCTTTCCGGCTATCAGATTGACTGATAAGACCTGGCCGTGAGCTGAAAAAATTTCCCTGAGTTCTTCTTCGGTGACCTGGTAGTTTAAATTTCCAACATACAACTTGTTACTGGCCATTCTTCCTCCTTTTATTTGTTAATAATCAAATACAATTATCCTATTGAGGCAATCACTTTTTTGAGGATTTTATTCATATCTCAAAGCTTCAATCGGGTCCAAGCCGGAAGCTTTCCGGGCTGGATATAAGCCGAAAAATATCCCTACCAGAGCCGAAAAAAAGAAGGCAATCAAAATAGAAGAAGGAGCAATCAGAGTATTCCAGTTAGCGGCTTTGGATAAGATGACCGACCCTAACACCCCTAATAATATTCCCAACATACCCCCTAATACGGACAAAACTAAGGCCTCGATTAAAAATTGGGACAAGATATCTCTTCTTCTGGCACCGATAGCCATCCGGATTCCGATTTCACGGGTTCTTTCTGTAACCGAAACCAGCATGATGTTCATGATTCCGATTCCACCCACCAGTAAGGAAACTAAGGCAATTCCGGCCAAAAGTAAAGAGAAAGTTCGGGAAGTTTCTTCCCGGGTGGCTAAAATATCGAGCTGTGTCCGGACATTGAAATCATTTTCTTCATAACCCTGCAGTTTATGTCTTTTTCTCAAAAGCTTTTCTATCTCTAAAGCGGCCTGGTCAATGTGTAATTCCGATTTGGCCTGGATATTGATATTGGAGAGGAAGTCTATCCCCAAAAGCCTTTTTTGAGCGGTGGAAAGAGGGATAAAGACCTGGTCGTCCTGATTGAACATAGCCATCTGCCCTTTGGGCTCCAAGATTCCTTTGACCGTAAAATTGATTCCGTTGATTTTGATGGTTTTCCCTAGGGCTGGCTGGTTGCCGAATAGATTTTCATAAACTGTAAACCCCAATATACAAATTCTTTCTTTCTGAAGCAAGTCTTTTTCTGTAAAAAATGAACCCTCACGTAGAGAGACGTTTCGTACGGTCTGGTATTCCGGGAGTGTACCTACCACCTGGCTGTTCCAGTTTTTGTTCTGGTATTTTAGCTGTCCGAAGCGGAAGCTCTCTGGGACTACAGATGTAACAGAGGGACATCTTTCTTGAATAGCTTTGGCATCCGCATTGCTAAGTAAAGTGGAGGAACCGGACTGAAGCCGCACAAAACCGGAACGAGCTGCACCGGGTCTGACAAAAATCAGATTTGACCCCAGGGATTGAATGGAACGCTGGACTGCTTCTCCGGCTCCCTTCCCTAATGCAATGACGGTGATGACCGCTCCGGTTCCGATAATTATTCCCAGCATGGTCAAAGCCGAGCGCATCTTATTGGATTTGAGGGAACTGAAGGATACCCGGATAGACTCTAACATCTGAAAATTGGCTTTCATTTATGTCGAACAGAGTTGAGACATTCAGGTTGGAAAATTTGAGGGGTTATTTCTTCTGTAGTCCGGGCATGCTGGACCATTTGCGCATTCTTTCTTTCATGGCTTCTCTGTCCTGCATCATCTGGCTGACCGAAACTGACAAAACTTCTTCCCCTTCTTTGAGACCAGATTTTATTTCGGTAAAATCTAAATCCGAGACCCCGACAGTTACCGGGACCGGTTTGAGTTTTCCTTTTTCCATCAGTAAGACAAATTTTTCCGGGGAGATTTCTTCTTTATTGGCCCGTTTAACCATAAACTGTCCCGATTTATCGGGATTATTGTTATTGCGATTTTTAGCCCAGGCCTGCTCCGATTCCGAACTTACTTTTTCGGGATTGTTGAACATGGCTGCCAGCTGGACCGCTTCCTGCTCGGTTTTTACCGCTTCGTTGGGAACCAAAAGCACATCTTTCAAATCCTGGGCTATGATTTCAACTGTCACATTCATTCCGGCTTTAAGTAGACTGCGTGAGTTATTAACCTGGCTGGTGACCTGAAAAACCGTGATATTCTGGTCCACTTGTCCTAAAGGAGCGATTCTCAAAACTTTTCCGATGAACCTTTCTTCCGGAAAAGCATCGGCTATTACCACCACTTTCTGGTTGAAGTCCACTTTTCCGATATCGGTCTCATCCACATCCGCTTTGACGTAGACCGAGTTTAGGTCGGCCAAGGTGGCAATCAAAGTCCCGCCGGAGACATTAGAGATTCCGGAGGAAATTACCTGCCCCTCCTCTACATATTTTTTCAGAATGATTCCATCCATGGGGGATTCTAAAACCGTGTCATCCAGTCTTTCTTTGGCTGAGGATAAAACCGCCTCTGAGCGAACTAACTGGGACTTGGCTGTCTCCAATCCTAACTTGGAAGTTTCAAACTCTTGTTCTGAAATTAGCTGTTTATTATAAAGTCCCGACTGCCGGTTGAACTCTTTTTCTTTCTGGTCATAGGTGACTTTGGCCACCTGCATATCGGCTTTGGCCTGTTCGTAGTCATTTAAGGCAGTGGTCTGCTCCAATTTGGCGATTACCTGACCTTTTTTGACTCTGTCACCATCTTCCACATTTAACTGGATTATCTCACCAGAGGCTTTGGACCTTATTTCCAAAGTTCGAATCGGCTCAATTTTGCCGGTAGCGCTGATAACAATGGATAAGTCCCCTTTTTTGACTGTGGCGGTTGAAGTCAGGGTGGCTTGGTCTTTTTTGACGGCTTTATCTTTCTTGATAAAGGGATACCCCACCACCAAAATAACAATCACAAGACCGATTATAATTAGCCATTTTTTCTTCATAGAAGCTCCTTCATTGTGCCAACCATTAACTCTGGTAAAAGATAATACGTCTTAACCCTTAAAGGCAGTTGTATCCTTAGACAATTTATTCGGATGAAAGTTTAGAGTTGATTGGTTGTTTTTATCTTGTCATTCTGAGCGCAGCGAAGAATCCCGATTTGGGTTTCATAAGGACGCGTAGGGGTGGAGCTTGTCTCCACCCTAAAATAATAGGGGCGAAGATAAACTTCGCCCCTACGCGGAAATGGTCTAATTTTTTACAAACAACATTCCTTACTTTTTACAGGTGCGGGACCAGATTTGAAAATAAAATTTATCAGATAGACGATGTCTGTCAGCAGAACATTTCCATTTCCATTGGCATCTCCGCGGCACAGTGGATTGGGGGCTGGTTGGCTTCTGAAGACGAAATCGATTATAGCGATAATGTCTGGTAATGTGATTGCTGAGTCTCCGGTAACATCTCCAGGCTTGGCAAGACAGGTATACTGAACATACTTGACAGTGACGTAATCACCACCACTGCTACCAGTTACATATATATTTCCGAAATCATCAACAGCTATGTCCACACCTCCGTAAACTCCAAACCATAGAGATTCTCCATTAGCTGAATATTTGATCGTTCCACTTTCGCCAGTCACATACACATTCCCACCATTATCCACTGCCAAAGCATTAGCTACGTCGATAGTATCCGTTGGTCCATTATATCGTCTGACCCACGAGGTATCTCCATTAGGTGTATATTTAATGGTGACATAATCGCCTCCATAACATGAATAGGGGAAGTATTCACAGACAATATCAATCACACCAGTCACATACACATTTCCACTGTCATCTACAGCCAAGGCAGTTGCTACTTCACCGCTATTTCCCGGTACATTATATCTTCTGACCCATAAAGTATCTCCATTAGGAGTATACTTAATGGTGGCATAGTCCCCTCCGTGACATAAATAGGGGAAGTCATAACAGACAACAGCAACCACACCAGTCACATACACATTGCCACTTTCATCCACTGCCAAAGCATTTGCTTTGTCATGACCATACCCCAGACCTCCGTATCTTCTGACCCATAAGCTGTCACCATTATGGGCATACTTGATGGTACCATAATCGAAAACACTATAACCAGTCACATACACATGTCCACTGTTATCCACAGCCAAATCGGTGGCATGGTCCCAGTAATTACCCGGACCGATGTATCCCCTAACCCATAAGGTATCTGCGTTAGGAGCATACTTAATGGTTACATAAGATTCAATCCCGTCGCGGTACACGTAACCAATCACAAACACATTGCCACTATCATCAGTGGCAATGTCGACACCGCTGTAGGCATCAAATCCAAACCTTAAAGAGTCTCCATTGGCTGAATATTTAATCGTTCCACCTTCACCTGTTACATACACATTCCCGCTCTTGTCAACTGTCAGAGCTGTACCTGAAAAACCTCTAACCCAAGCCGTGTCGCCGTTGGGCAAAAATTTAAGGGTGGCAGGATTCCCAGTCACATACACATTCCCACCACCATCCACTGCCAAATCAGTTGCATAGTTGCTAACTTTCGCAGGTTCATTGTGTCTTCTGACCCACGTGGTATCTCCATTACTGGCATACTTGATGGTGGCATAATCATAAGGAGTCCAAAGTCCACGACTCCTGCCAGTTACACAAACATTCCCATTATCATCTACTGCCAAAGCCAAAGCTTGGTCGTCGCTATTCCCCGGCCTGTTATATCTTCTAACCCACAAAGTATCTCCATCCGGAGCATACTTGATGGTGACAAAGTCATTAACAGGATAGCTCCCGCCAGAACCAGTCACATAAACATTACCACTACCATCCACTGCTAACGCCCTAGCTCGGTCATCACTATTCCCCGGTCCATTGTGTCTTCTGACCCACGTGGTATCTCCATTACTGGCATACTTGATGGTGGCATAATCATAATCAACTGGATAAATTCCTTCCTCGTAGCCAGTCACATACACATTCCCGCTTCCATCCACTGCTAAAGCAAGTGCTACGTCGTACTGACTCACCGGTCCATTGTATCTCCTGACCCATAATGTGTCCCCATTAGGGGCATATTTGATGGTAGCATAATCACTATAAGTACCACTGCCAAAACTATAACCAGTTATATACACATTCCCGCTGTCATCCACTGTCAAAGCATTTGCTCGGTCGTAGCTATTCCCCGGTCCATTATAGCGTCTGACCCATAAGGTGTCTCCATCGGGAGCATACTTAATGATGGCATAATCCCAACCAGTACCTTTGCCATCACTTCGCCCTGTCACATACACATTGCCGCTGTCATCCACTGCCAACGCAGAAGCCGCCTCCTCACCATTCTCTAGTCCGTTGTAGCGTCTGACCCATATGGTATGACCATAAGGGCCATACTTGATGGTAGCATAATCGTGGTTGTAATTATATGGCGTACTATCTGGATCGGAAAAACCGGTCACATACACGAAGCCAATGTTGTCCACTTCCAAGGCAGTAGCATAGTCGGAACTATTCCCCGGTCCGTTGTAGCGTCTGACCCACAAGGTATCTCCACTGGGGGCATACTTAATCGTGGCATAATCATAGTTAGGATTTATACCACTGAAACCAGTTACATACACATTCCCACTATCATCCACAGCTAAAGCCCTGGCTTGGTCCTCACTAAAACCCGATCCATTGTATCTTCTGATCCACAAAGTATCCCCGTTGGGAGCATACTTAATGGTGACATAATCAAGATCAAAGTAGTTTCCTCCAGAACCAGTCACATACACATTCCCGCTGTCATCCACTGCCAAAGCCACAGCTTCGTCCTGACCGTTCCCTGGTCCATTGTAACGTCTCACCCAGGCCGTATCCACCTGTGCTAAAGCCGGCAGAGGAAAGAAAAAAATAAAATGCAGAAAAAGAAAAACTTTAACTTTTGACACGTTACACCTCCCTGATATTTTAATTTTTATGAGGTGCAAAATAATATAAAGAGAAATCTTAAGATTGTCAAGATAAATCCCCTCTCCTTTAAGGAGAAGGTTAGGGTTAGGCGAGTTCCTTTACCAATTGAGGAAATTTACAACTTCAAATATGGCACCGCTTTCAGATTAAAATCCGACTTTTCCCCCTTAGATAATCTAAAATCCCCCACCGCCGCAATCATAGCCGCATTGTCAGTACATAAAAGGGGAGAAGGATAAAAAATATCAATCCCCAAAACCGAGGCTCGCTCTTTCATTTTTTCTCTCAGACGGGAATTGCAAGCCACCCCCCCGGCCATAGCAATGGTCTTACAGTTTTTCTTTTCTGCTGCTTTTATAGATTTTTCTACTAATACATCCACCGCCGCCTCCTGAAACGAAGCACAAATATCCCCTAAATGTTTATGCATTTCTGCTTCCGACAGTTTCTGCACATACAAAGCCACCGCCGTTTTCAGACCGGAAAAAGAGAAATTAAAATTATCCTCTCCGCCAGAGGCGGATCTGCCTTTGGCAGGCTTTAGCATACCTCTGGGGAATTTGACAAAATTTCTGTCTCCAGCTTGGGCAGTTTTATCCAAAAGAGGTCCCCCGGGATAACCTAAATTTAGCAAACTGGCAACCTTGTCAAACGCCTCTCCGGCCGCATCATCCAAAGTCTGTCCTAAAAGCTCATATTGCCCTTTATCTTTGACATAAACCAAAAGCGTATGCCCGCCTGAAATAATCAAACAAATAAAGGGTGGTGAAAACTTTTCGTGCTCTAAAAAATTGGAAAAAAGGTGCCCTTCCAAATGATTTACTCCTATCAGGGATTTATTTTTGGAAAAGGCCACTGATTTGGCAAAGGTCAAACCCATCAAAAGAGAGCCGACCAAACCGGGACCGAATGTGACCGCTATGCCATCCAACTGGTCTAAAGAAACTTCCCCATCTTCCAACGCTTTTTGAGTAACCGGAACAAGGGACTTAATATGTTCCCGGGAAGCCAGCTCCGGAACCACTCCTCCATATTTTTGATGCACCAATTGTGATAAAATAACATTGGATAAAATCTTCTTCCCGTCTTGAACCACGCTGGCCGCGGTCTCATCACAAGAGGTCTCAATTCCTAAGATTAGCATATAATTAAAATAAGGTTTTTTAGACAGAAGGTAAAGCAGGTAATCGCGTAGGGGCGGAGTTTATCTCCGCCCAATTATTTATTCCCTTTCCTTTTAGGGGAGGGTTGGGAGAGGTTTACTCCGAGCGAAGTCGAGGGGTCGGTTTCTCAAATTTGTTGTAACCTCATTTTAAAAATGCCTGAACCCGCCTCTTTTTATTCTCTCCTTTTTCCCATCCTGTTTCACCAGAAAAACTCCTCTTTCTTTTTTCATCTCCCCCACCAAAGTCAGCTTAATTCTTTTAGACAATTTAATCAACCTTTTAACTTTGCTTTTTGGAATAGTGAACAACAATTCATACTCTTCTCCGCCATATAACCTCCAGGGAAGGGGATTTTTATTCAAAATTTTTCCAGCTTGTCTGGCTTTAGGGCTTAAAGGAATTTCTGATTCATAGATTATAGCACCTAATTTACTGGCTTGGGTGATATGGCTTACTTCAGATGCCAATCCATCACTGATATCAATCATAGAATTGGGTTTCAATTTTTTAATAATCTCTCTGGCTTCAAAGATTTTGGGCTGTGGTGTTAAATGTTTCTGCACCAAACTTTTTGAAAATTTTATTCTTTTATTTTTTTTGCCTTTTTGTAGCAATTCCAGACCGGCATGAACTTCTCCTAGTTCCCCAGTAGCACAAATCAAATCCCCGGCTTTAGCTTTGGACCTTAAAGTCAGAAAGTTTCTCTCCACTTCCCCTAAAACTGCTATGGTAATAAACAAACCTTTAGGTGACGAGGTAATATCTCCGCCTGATATGGGGCAGTTGAACTTTTTAGCTAAAAGATTCATTCCGGCATAAAGCTCTAATACATTTTCAACACTGACATAAGATGGAAGCCCCAAAGTGACTAAAGCGGTAATAGGTAATCCACCCATAGCGGCTATGTCGGATAAATTGGCAGCCAAAGCCCTATGACCTAAATCTCGAAAAGAGAAATAGCTCAGATCAAAATGAACCTTCTCTAAAAGAGTATCCGTGGTGAGAATTAAATGTTTGCCTGAAAAAGATTTAACAATGGCGGCGTCATCCCCGATGGTGACTATAATTTTATTAGTGCACTTAAAAACTTTTTTCTTGATTAACTCTATTAAACCAAACTCCCCGACTTTCTTTAATTCCATTTAATTTTTATTATCTCGCGTAGGGGCGGAGTTCATCTCCGCCCGCTTTATTTTCTTAGTCAATCCTTCGGGGACTGTTCCAGTAAAATCTGGTCAATCCCTTAGGAGTCCCGAACCAGATGTAATCTCCGTCCAGCCACAGAGCTTGCACATTATCATCCAAAAGTCCGTCGGCCGTGGTAAAAACTCTCCAGATCCCGCTGCTTCTATCCATTTTTAGAGCCCCACCCGAAGTCGCTACCCAGACCACTTTTTGTGTTACCGCTATCTGCTGGGGTTCATCCCCGGGCATCTCGGTGTGGTTATGATAGACGTTTCTGGCTTCGGTTTTTAGATTGTAGCTTAAAATTCCCAGATCAGAGCTGAACCAGATTTCCTCACCAAAACGGGTGATACAGTTCACTCTCCCGCCAATCATCCCTTCCGGGGTGGTGAATTTATACCAGGTGGCCTCCCCTTTGGTCAAGCGGTAAACCCCCACTCTGGTTCCCACCCAGACCCATTGAGAATCAGACTCTATACTATAAATAGAGGTACCACGAGGTAAGCCATCATTGACAGCTATCAGAGAATCTTTTTTTGAATCATACAGGTTGACCCCGTAACGAGTTCCTATCCACAAAAATCTTCCGTCCGGTTTCAGGGATAATATATTATCATCCAGAAGTCCGGCAAAACTGTTATAGCTTTTGAAACTTTGATTTTTCTTATCATATTTTATCAAACCTTCCGGAGTGCCTAGCCAGATATTCTGGTTATCTCCCTGAATTAAGTTGATTTCATTGGTCTGCAGATTTGGAGTATAAAAAGCTTCGTAATATTCCCAGCTTTTGTTGTTAAGATTATATTTGGTGATGCCCCGGGAAGGGGAAACACTCCGCACCCCTCCCAGCCAGATTTCATTTTTATCCTGGTCGTAAAAAATGGTTTTGACGTTGCTCTCGGATAAACCATATCTCAATAATTTTAGCTGTAAGCTTCTTATATTTCCCACCGCTACTCCCAAACCACTGGTGCCGAACCAGACATTATCCCAATCATCTTTTAAATACACCCGAAGCGGATATTTTCTCAATAACTGGTCTTCAATATATCCTAGGTCTTTGAAAAAATTGTAACCAAATTCCATAAAGAAGTGGGGTAAATCTATTTTTTCTCTTCCGGTCTGCACTAAACTGTCCGGGAAGGTTCCACCGTAAAACCATTCCTGAAAAGTGGGCTGATAATAACAGGGCCCGCGGGTGGTTTGAAACCAAATTTGGTCATATCTGGAATCGTAGGCGATTTGACTGACTCTATTGCTGATAAGTCCGTCTGATTCGGTCCAGGGCTCTTCCCAGGTTTCGGAAAATTTGTTGTAGCGCAAAACCCCTCCGGTGGTGCCGAAATAAATGTAGCGGAAATCTTGAGCTATGGAGGTGACAAACCTCAAATTGGTGTAGCTGACCCAGTCGCCGGGTAAATAACGGCCTTTGGCAAACGAAAATGAACCAGCCCATAAAATGGTTATTAAAAGTGAGGCAAAGAAGAAAAATCTACGCATTTTTAATGGTGCTAGTCAAAATCTTCAAGAACTAAAACCAACAATACCCACAAATAAGGTTTAAATGTCCGGCAAAATAATAAACATATGTTATACGGATTCAAAACTTTAATCGGCTATGGTCAACAATAGTCAAGGATGATATTATTCTTGACCATTCTTGACTATGAAAGTATTTCCAGGGAATTGAGGATTTGGTCTATAATCTCTCTTTCTTTGGAAAATTCTTCCCCGGGGCAGTTATAGGTGACAAAAATGAGCTTATAATTCTTGTAAAACATCCAGTAGGAACAATAGCGGTTCCCTTCCTTGAAGACTTCATAAAAGGCGCAATTAGAATCTATTTTAATTTTTGATATTAAATCGGCTTTTGATTTCAACTTCACCCGGTATATCAGATACTTGGTCAGTTCTTCCACCAAATCAAGTCTCTGGTCCAGGGGTATGCTGTAAGCGGAAACCGTAAGTGTGCCCACACCTGTGACCGGGTCACACACCGATATCAGACTCCCCTCATCTTCCACTACCCAGCTCTCAGGCAGGTATAGATTATACCAGCCGGTAGTCGAACTGTATTGTTTCAAGCTATTATCTCCTTTGGAAATCATAGTCTGGGAAACTTAATCTCTTGGGGTTTGGGTTACCTTAGTTAATTATCCTCTTCAAAGCTTTCGGAATTGCGTCCAAAATATCACCCGCAATCAGACCATATTCGGTCTTCTCTTTTTCAGCCAAATCCCCGCACAACCCGTGTAAATAGACACCCGCTAAAGCGGATTCTAAGACAATATGTGTCAAGGGTTTATCCTTCTCCAATTTCACTTTTTGTCCCAAAAGCCCCGCAATCATTCCGGTCAAAACATCTCCTGAACCGGCCGTAGCCATCCCCGGATTTCCGGTGGAATTGACATAAACCTCTCCGGACGGTTCTGCTACCAAAGTGGGTGCCCCTTTTAAAACTAAGACTAGCTTGTATTCCTGAGCAACTCTTCGGGAAATATTGACTCTATCTTTAACAATTTCTTCGATTGATAAATTTATCAAGCGGGATAGCTCTCCTATATGAGGAGTGGCTATCAAGGGATAGGGTAAATTTTTTAAAGGCGATGAATCTTTGGCAAAGGCATTTAATCCGTCTGCATCAAGAATCAGGGGTTTGTTTATGCGAGAGACAACCAACCTTCTGACTAATTCCAAAGTCTCAAAATGTTGCCCTAAACCCGGACCTATGGCATAGCAGTCTGAATTTTCCAGATGAGGTGTAATTCCACCCAATCCTCGTAAAGCCAGAGCCCCTTTTTTCCCTACATCCGGCAGTGGCTTGGTGATTACTTCCGTCAATTTAACTTCAAAAATCGGGTTTAATGTTTCCGGCACTCCTAAGGTAACCAGACCTGCTCCGATTCTTAAAGCGGCTAAGGATGCTAGACAGGCCGCACCCGTTAATCCGGTCGAACCGGCCAGAATAAAGACTTTCCCGCAATCCCCTTTGTGAACATCTCCCGGTCTTCTGGGTAAAAATTTTCTGACCTCATCTCCCGTAATCAAATTCAGATTTGATTTTACAGATTGAATAACTGCATCGGGGATTCCAATATCAACCACCGTCACCTCTCCGCAAAAATCTTTCCCCGGATAAAAAACTTGGGCGATTTTCGGCAAACCCATAGTGGCTGTCTGGTCAGCCCGGACACAAATTGATTGAACTTTACCGGTATCAGCATCTAAACCGGAAGGAATATCTACGGCTAAAACCGTAATCTTTGAGTCATTGATTTTTTTGATAATCTCTTTTTCCAAACCGCCAATTTCCCCTTTGAAACCAGTTCCAAAAATAGCGTCAATCATCAAATCACATTCCAAGTTTTCAGGAATTTTTTTTGCATCGCTAATTTCTATTATGGGCAGTTTCCTTTTCAACGTTTTTCTCAAATTTACCTGGGCATCCCCCTTCAGTTCGGTTTTTTTACCCAAAAGAAAAATTCTTACTTTGGCTTTTTTTTGCGCCAAATACCTTCCAGCCACAAATCCATCTCCCCCATTATTCCCCCTGCCGCAGAAAACGAAAACATTTTTCCTTTTAGAGTCAGCCAACCTTTTTGCCGCGACTTCGGCAACTCCGGCACCGGCTTTTTCCATCAGTTGTAATGGAGGAATCCCATATTTTTCAATGGCTATCCTGTCAATCTCCTTCATCTCCCGGGTAGTAACCAATTTCATAATTTATTTTTGTTTTAGAGCTTGATTTATATTATCCCTTAACAATAGAGCTTTTTCTCTGGCTTTTTGGTCAAAATCTTTTTCAGCTGAGGCAAAAATAATCTCCCGCGATGAATTTATGATGGCCATTTTTCCATTTTTATCGGTTCCGTATTGCACCACTTTCTCTAAATCTCCACCCTGTGCCCCCACTCCCGGAATTAAAATCGGCATATCCTCCACCATCTCTCTGATCTCTTTTAATTGTTCTGGAAAAGTCGCTCCTACCACCAACCCTAAATTATTATTCTTGTTCCAATCTTTCACCTTTTGGGCCACTACTTTATATAACGGTTTACCCTCCTTATTTATGGAGGGCTTTTCTTCAACTTCTAAAAGCTGAAAATCTTTGGCTCCGGGGTTGGATGTCAGACATAGCACAAAAGTGAGTTTATCTTGGTATTCGGCAAAAGGAGCAATCGAATCTTCTCCTAAATAAGGGGAAACTGTCGTGGCGTCTGTTCCAAAGTATTCAAAAATTTCCTTGGCATACATCTTATTGGTATTTCCTATATCTCCTCTTTTGGCGTCTAAAATTACCGGAATATGATTGGGAATATACTGAATGGTTTTTTTGAGAGAGGTAATCCCGGCACTTCCCCCGACTTCGTAAAAAGCCATGTTGGGCTTGTAAGCGCAGACCAAATCTACGGTGGCATCAATTATTTTTTTATTGAATTCAAACAGAGTATCTCTGGATTTTGAAAGAAGCTTGGGGATTTTGTTTAAGTCGGAATCCAGACCAATGCAAACAAGTGAGTTGTTTTTTTGTGCCGCTTTTAGATATTTTTCTATGAAATTCATTTAGGTCAGGTCGGGCTTGGCTGTGCCATTCCTATTAGTTCCTTGATGGAAGAAATTTTATTCTCCTGACAATATTTTTTTAACCCCTCCACAATTTTCACAGAAGTTTGAGGGTCCACATAATTGGCAGTGCCAACTTGAATAGCGGTTGCACCTGCCATAAAAAACTCTAAGGCATCTGTGGTATTCATTATTCCTCCGACTCCAATTAGAGGAAGTTTTACTTTCTGAAAAACTTTCCAGACCATAGCCAATGCCACCGGCTTAATAGCCGGACCGGAAAGCCCTCCGGTGATATTGGACAAAACCGGTTTTTTCTTCTTCCAGTCAATCGCCATTCCCACCAGAGTGTTGATTAAAGAGATACAATCCGCACCGGCTTCCTGGCAGGCTAAAGCAATCTCCACAATATCTGTCACATTGGGAGAAAGCTTGGGCATCACTGGATATCTACTGACCTCTTTTATGGCTTTGACACACTCGTAAGTCAAATCAGCCCGGGACCCAAATTCCATACACCCTTTTTTGACGTTGGGAGATGAGATATTGATTTCCAGCATATGCAGGCCTTCGGCAGAATTGAGTTTTTCGGCTACCTGGACATATTCTTCGATGGTTGAGCCGGCGATATTGGCAATCACTTTGGTTTTTTTGGTTCGCAGGAATTTCATTTTTTCTGAGATGAAATTATCCACTCCTATGTTATGCAAGCCGATAGCATTCAGCATTCCGGAAGGGGTCTCAAAGGTTCTCAAGGGAGGATGTCCGTCCCGGGGAACAATTGTCAGAGTTTTGGAGATGACCGCCCCGATTTGATTCAAATCCACTAAATCCGCATACTCTTTCCCGTATCCGAAAGTCCCGGAAGCTACCATCACCGGATTTTCGAATTTCACTCCGGCAATTTCGATAGCTAAATCAATTTTTTTATTTTGAGCGACTCGAACCATCAATCTAAAATCACCTCCTGGGCATTGAAAACCGGTCCCTCGCAACAAACTCTTTTAAAAGTTACCGGTGAACTGTAATCCTTTTTATATTTCACCACGCATCCCATACAGGTCCCCATTCCGCAGGGCATTCCCACTTCCAGAGAGAGCTGACAGAACAAATTTTCTTCCTTGGCTAAACCTGATAGTTTAGCCAAAAGCCCCTCCGGGCCGCAGGCATAAATTTTGACTTTGTTTTTATCCTCTTTTTCCAAAACCTGTTTCAAAAGCGCATCCAAATATCCCTTAAAACCGTAACTGCCATCATCCGTGGAGTATAGAATCTCTACTTTTGACTTAGGCAACTTCTTTACATCTGACAGACAGTACAGCTGGTCTTTTTCTTTGGCGCCGTACAGAAAATATGTTTTCCCTTTATGTTTTTTCCTTAACAAATCCCGGGTCAAAAAGTATACCGGCACAATCCCCAGACCTCCGGCAACCATTATGGAGATATCTTCGTTATCCGGATAGCTGAAAGTTTTCCCCAGAGGACCCAAAAGGTTGACTGTATCACCCTTTTTTTTGCGGGAAAGATGCCCGGTCCCGGTCCCTATGACTTTGAAAACCACTTCCAAGCTCCCTTTTTTTCGATCTACCTCATTAATGGAGAAAGCTCTTCTTAGGAGAGGATAAAAAAAGGGGTTGACCTGAATGTGAACAAAATTTCCAGCCCAAGAATGGTCAACAATTTTTGGAGCTTTTAATATTAACTTATAGCAATCTTCCCCCAGGCGAAGGTTTTCTAAAACCGGGCTGTCAGTTTGATAGACCATTTATAGCGAGCTAGTCGAACTAATTTATGCTGAATGATATTGAACCATTTATGGTAATCGAAATTGAACCGTTACGGTGGCGGTGACACCAGCACTTCATAAAAAAACCAGCTGTTATACTGTTCCGGCGCTATCATCAAAGGGTCAAACAGCGTTTTTAAAGCCGCATCCTGAGCCGCTTTATCCATGTCCGGATAACCCGAGGTATACAATACGACCGCTTCCCTGACCGCCCCCAAGAAATCGATCATAATTTTCATCCCCACCCGTCCGGTAATTTTTTGGTCTAAAAGAGTAATTGGATACACTATCGGCCCTTTGATTTTGGGCAAAGGGGGAATGGGAAACTGTTTTCTTAATTGCTCTATATCCACCATGGGATTGGCAACTAAACTATCCTTGGGGATTGAATCTGGCTTGGGGCTGCCAGAGGTATCCACCGTTGGGGCGAGCGGAGCCGGGGTCTTTTTTTTCCCTAATTTTGCTTCAGCGATAGGGGCGTATTTTGAATCCGGATATTTGTCTAGGACCTCCTGATAAGCCAGAAGAACTTCCGAATCCGGCGCAAGCTCAAAATTCTCCTTAGCCCAGGCCAAGGCATATAAGGATTTAGCAGCCCAACCGGAGTTGGGATATTTCTCCATAATCTCCCGGTAAATACTTAGAGCCGTATCAATCTGATTATGAATTAAAAGCAAGCTTTCGGCCTGCAAATAAAGTATCTCCGGCATGTCTAAAGCCAAAATTTCCGGCTGGATATTTAAAAACTTCTTGGCCGACTTGGCGTAATCCGAGTTGGGATATTTTTCTAAAATCTCTTCGCAGATCTTTTTGGAACCGAGGGTATCTCCCAGGCGGTTATGGCAGATCCAGGCCATGGCTAAAAGGGCTTTGGGGGTGTATTCCGAATTAGGGTCTGATTCTACCAGGGAACGGTATTCGGCCAAAGCTGATTCCGGTTTATTCATCTGGGTTAGATAGAGTTCGGCTAAAAGAAAGCGGGTCTTGGCCGACTCTTCGGTTTCTTCGGAAGAAAGAGATTTTTGATACTCTTCTAACTTGGAAATGTCAGCTGATTTCTGCAAGGCCAAATTGGCAACTTCCGAGCCGGGCTTCTCATCTTTGGCTTTGGCATAAAATTCCTTGGCGGTTTTCAAATCTTCTTTCTGATTCTGATAGATCAGCCCCAATTGATAAAAAGCCTGGGCGGCGGCCTCGGTCTTCGGATAGGCGGTATTAATCTCCTGGTAGGCCTGGATGGCTTTTTCCTCTTGGCCGGACAAATTGTACCCTTCTGCTAACTTTAATTTTATCTGAGCTTCTCTATCAAAATATCTTTTTTCTTTCAAAAGTAAAGCAAAGATTTCTAACCCCTGGGAATAATTTTTCAAAGAATAGGAAATCTCTCCGGCTTTAAAGTTTGCCAGATAAATCAGGTCCCCATCCGAGGTGTAATTTTTTACCTGGCCGTAGGATTTAAGAGCTTCGTTATAATTCTTCTGATTTTCATACACCTCTGCTATTTTAAACTGGCATTCTCCGGCTTTAGGATTTTTCTTATAGGCCGTCAAAAATTGCTGGTAGAAACTTAAGGCTGAAGAATAATCCTTCTCATCCAAAGCCATTTCAGCCAGCGCCAGAATCGCCTCTGATCGTAGGTTTTTAGATTTGGGGGAGTCCAAAATTAAATTGAAGGCCTCTCTGGCTTCCAGCCGATTGTTCAGGCGGACCTGGCACAACCCCAGGAAAAGATAGGCCTCAAAAATCAGGTCGGATTTGGGGAAGTTGGCGATTAACTCTTGAAATTTTCTTTCCGATTTGGTAAATTCGGCTTGGTGATAATAGGCCTTGCCGATTAGAAGCAAGGCGTCGTCTACCCATTTGGATTTGGGATAAAATTCTAATATTTTGGAAGCCCTTCTGATGGCATCCGTGTATAACGTGGCTTGCAGTTGAGGGTTGGACTGGCTTTTCTTGCGATTCTCTTCGGCTTTTTCGAAATTTTTCTGAGCTAGATAAAAAGCGTTATAGTAGGCGCAAGTAAAGCTAAATAGTATTACAGCTAAAATTATGGGAAATTTTTTCATAGATTTTACATTTTATCCACTTTTAAAGCCAGCTCCCGCACCTTTTCCAGATAATCGGCAAACAGATTCTGTAATTCCGACCCTTTGAGTTTTAATTCTTTTTTTTTCAAACTCCAGACTTTTCTGAATACTTCGGTAGGGAATCCGAACTCTTTTTCGATTTGATTTAAGATATCTGCGGTGCTATGGATTTGATTGTTATTTTTGAGCCGTAACATATTTCTCCAGACCGGGATAAATGAGGCCAAAGAGGAGCTTAGAAGTTTTTCCAATTTTTCAGAGGAGTTCCTGGCTTCCAAAAAATGCTGTCTTAGGCGGATTAGCTTACCTTTGATTTCTTGCTCACACTGTAACCTCAGATGGGTGAGGTGAATTTCCAGTCCGGAAAAGAAATCCTCTCCCTGGAGAACTTTATTCTGATTTTTTATATCCAAAAATTCTATGGGGAAACTGTCGGCTGAAGTCTGTATATATTCCGGCTCTAAAAACAGAGGAGCCACAATCCCCAGCTTTTCAAATTTTTTTTGCCGGGCTTGATATTTTTGTAAAGAGTCAAAATCCACTTTTTTCAGGATAACTATGCTATTGACATCCGAGCGTCCGGATATAAAATCATCCCCGGCCGCGCTGCCGTACAGAATCACTGAAACCAGCTGGTCTGAATACAGATTTTTCAAATCTTCCACAAAGTCCTTTAAACCATGCTGAATTTTTTCTGGCAGGTGAGTTAGATCTTTCATTTTTTCCCGTTCCGTTTTAGAAATTCAACGATAACCGGTAAAGTCTCTCCGGCTTTTCCCAAAAGCAGTTCATCCACCGCCGGAGAAATCTCGGTTTCTCCGGTGTTTATCTCTACTACGAAAGCCCCGGCCTCTTTGGCTAAAAAAGGGAGCGAAGCGGCCGGATAAACTAGGGCTGAGGTGCCGACCGAGAAGAAAAGCTCTGCTTCTAGGGAAGCCCGCTGGGCCAGCTCCAAAGCGTTTTCGGGCAGAAGCTCGCCGAACCAGACCACATCCGGCCTTAAGTATCCGCCGCAGGGGCATAAAGGAGGGACGGTTTTAGAATCAGGTTTGAAATTTGAAGATATTTTTTCACAGCTAAAACATTTATTCCGGTTGATGTTTCCGTGTAATTCTACTAATTTCTTGGAACCGGCTTTTTGATGCAGGTTATCTACGTTTTGAGTGACCAAAAGAAACTCCGGAAAAATTTTCTCCATTCGGGCTATGGCCACATGAGCCGGATTGGGTTTTACGCTTTGGATTTTTTTTCGGCGGTAGGCATACCATTCCCACACTAATTTGGGATTTCTTTGAAAGGCAGCCGGGGTGGCTAAATCTTCCGGCTTAAACTTTTCCCACAGCCCGCCTTTATCCCGGAAGGTGGAGATTCCGCTTTCGGCCGAAACTCCGGCACCGCTTAAAATCACAACCTTTTTGGCGGAAAGCAATTTCTCTTCTAAAGTCGGGGATAGACTGATTCTATTAGGCATACCTGCTCTTCTAAATAAGCAATAAATTCTCTTTTAGTCAAGTCTTTAATCCCTCTTGTTTTTGAGATTATGAATGGGTATTTTAAACTATGCAGAAATCCAAACCTCTTTGGGGCGGGTTATTATTGGTCATATTTCTTACTATATTTACGCAGGCCAAAGAGCTAAATTTGGCTCCAGCCGACAGCTCTCGGAGCACTCTGCGTTCCCCTACCGGAGCTTTGTTTCGGTCTATAGCATTTCCCGGCTGGGGACAGTTTTATAATCAACAATACCTCAAAGCTGCCCTTGTTTTTTTAGGTGAAGGGAGCCTGATTGCCGGAGCAGTGGTGGAATGGAGGAGAATGAATGAGCATAAAAAAATTTTTGAAGCTTTGCCGGACACCAATCCTCAATTGAAGACCTCTGAATTCAACCAGTATCAGTATCACAAGGACAACCGCAACCTCTTCTTATGGTGGACCGCCGGAGTGATATTTATTTCCATGTGGGATGCCTATGCGGATGCTCATCTTTCCAGCTTTGAAAAAGAGGAAAAACAGGAACCCCGTTGGGGTTTGGTGCCTGAAACTGATTTATCACATAAAGAAATAAAAATAAATTTGAGTTTCAGATTTTAATTCTTAAAAAGAGAATGGCTAGTTTTCCCTGATGGTTCTAAACTTGCCGTAAGGGTCTATCAACTTAGGTTCTCCTAATAATTCAGCAAGCAGTGTAGTGCGATGACTTCTGTCACTCTGAAGGAAGGTTATATTACGCAGATTGTAAGAAAATTTCAATAATCCACCAAATACCGGGAGACATTGACCGAATATTTATTGGCATCCAGAGCTTTGACAATCGAGCGCTTGAAAGTGCCGGTGGCATCGTCTATTTTATTTAAGTCCACAATTTCCACAATCTCTTTTTTCCCCTTGCCATCCCCGATAATTTTCACCTTAGGTCGGTAAGGGTTATCAATATTGGGCTTAAAAACAATTCCTATCTCTTTGGTATCCAGCATAACCAAGGAGCCGACCGGATAAATCCCCATAATATTGACAAAAAGCTTGAGCACAACCGGGTCAAAATTAACTCCGGAAGACCGCACCATCTTTCTTAAGGCTTCGTGGGGAGGGATGGCCTCTTTGATATAAACCCGGCCAGAGGTCATGGCGTTGTAAGCATCCGAGATATTGACAATCCGGGTGAAAAGATTAATAGAGCGGTGATTTTTAACCTTGGGATAGCCGGATAGATCCAGATGCATGTGATGTTCGAAAACCACCAAGACCGCCCGGGAAGTGTATTCGTCGATATCCCGGGTGAAAACCAGAGTTTTCACACCCATAATGGGGTGTTTTTGCATCATAGCCCAGTCCAGCTCATCATATTGGGCCGGCTTATTGATTAAATCGATAGGCAACTTAACTTTTCCGATATCATGAAACAAAGCCGCAAAACCTAATTCCGATAATTTTTTTCTGTCCAAGCCCAAACGCATCCCTAAAATTATGGATAGAACCGAAACATTGGCCGAATGCACAAAGGTGTATTCGTCAAAGTTCTTGATGGTGGATAGCTCCAAAAATAAGGCTTCGTCTTTTATAATCTGGTCCACCATGGTCTGCACCACCCTTTTGGCTTTGGCGATATTGATGGCTTTGGAGCTGCGGACATTGGTCATTATCTCTTGGGCCAGGGAAATGGCTTTGAAGAAAGTTTTTTTGGCTATTTTGCGGCTGTCCAAGGCCGCCATATCGGTCAGATTGAGATTTTGCTCTGCGAATTTTTCCAGCCCGATATGCACAATCCCCACTTCGGACAGACGATTTGAGATCAGTTCAAAGATATTGGGCAGGTCTGAATCGAAATGGTTTAAAAGATAGACAAATTTATCCAGCTCTCTTTGGTCAACCTCCGGCAGGATGGTGATGCCGCCGATTTGGGTCCGCTCCAGCTCTTCCATAATGAAGGTATTGCCGATATATCCGGCGAAGTCGAATTTTAAGCGGACTTCGTTTAGAAATATATATCCCTCTTTGAGCTGCAGTAAGATTTCAGATTTTTCCTGTAAAAGTTTCTGGGTTACCCGGTGCAGATTCTGACTCTGCTTTTGATAAGCATAATTATTCTGCTCATATATTTGAGCGGTCTTGATGGTGACGTAGAGCTGATTGATAAAACTTTTCCCCAAATCCTGGATGGTTCGGTCGAAATCTTTTAAGGTAATTTTTTGGGTCCCGGGTACTTTTTCTTTGGCTCTATCCAATTTCTTCCTCCCTGTCTCTGACCGGCTGTTTGGCCTCCACTTTTTTTAAAGCAGTTTTTACTAGCGGCCTTAAGGTTCGGGGAGCTTTATTGATTAGCTCGTATAAAATCGTCAGGGTAACGGCATTGGGGTATCTTTCCAGGGCTTTGATAGCCAGATGTTTCAGTTCTCTCCAATAAGATTTTTGAAACCAATTTGTTTTTCTGATTAATTTTTTCAGAAGCAGGGAACCTTCTTCCTCTCCGATGGCGGCGATGGCTTCAACGACATCCTTCTTTTCTTCCGGGCCTTTTTCTTTGAACTTTTTTTCTAAAACCATCTCCCACAAAGGATTTACGGCATTTTTGACTTTGCCGGCTACCAGAGCCTTCAAAACCAGAGAGCGGATTTTACGTTCCGGGTCAGGTAAAATTGCGATCAGATAATCATAAGCTTGTGGGGTGCCGATTTTGGCCAGGGAAACAATCGATTCTCGACGGACCCGGCTGTCAGAATGTCTCAAAGTTCTTTTCAGATAATCACAGGCTTTGGGGGTTTTCAGATTTCCCAAAACCCACACCACGTTGCGGACCACAAACCAGCGGCTGTCAAAAATCCCGTTGGCGATTAAATCCAAGTGAGATGCTCCAAATCCCTCCAAAACTTCACAGACCGCTTTGCGGGAGGCAAAATGATTCAATTCTCCTAAAAGATAAATCAGACTGGAAATGGCATTGGCCGGCAAGATTTCCAGATATTGTTTGATTAATTTCATATCGATATTTTTATTTTCATTCAAAAGCCGGGCTAATTTATAGATCCGCTCTTTATCCCCGGCTCTTTCCATGGCGGCTTTGAGCCGGTCCGCTTTGGTTTTGGAGGTAAGTTTTTGAGCCTGCTCTTCTTCTTTTAATTTCTTCACTAATAAACAGGCCGAGCTGATATTCCCCAGATTGAAAAAGGAATCCAGTGCCTTTTCTAAAAGTGCTACGGTTTCATGGTATTCGTTTAACTCCTGCTCCTGAGCTAAAATTTCAAATAAAATTACAACCACTTCATCGGCTCCGGAATAAGTGCTGTCCAATTCCAAAAGCTTGTTGATTTCATCCATTTCGTCCGGGTCGAAGGTATCCAGGTTATTAAAAATTACGCTCATTTCCGAATTGCTTAAAATATTCTGGGTTTCAGAGCTAACCTGAGAGCTGGTTTCGGCTAAGGTGATTTCCGAATAATACAGTTTCTCCAGATTTTCAGCGGCCGGGGTCTCCAAAAGTTTGGGCTGGTAGCTGTCTATGTAACTATCAACCACTAAGTAATGGATGTGTGAAAAGTCCTGTTCCCACAATAAAGTGACCGAGTCATCTTCGCTGGAAATTCTATTCAGTCGCTTTAATATATCCAGGAAATTGTACAGCTCAACTTCGGTTAAGCCCTTGGAAAAAGCCAGCTGCCTGACCCCGTCCCGGTGCAAGACCAGGGCAATCCCTTCCTCGATACTGGGGTCTTGATAGATGACCTCCCCATCGCACACAAACTGATTTTGCTCTAAGCGCAGAATCAACTCGTCATAATGCTCCAGGAAGTTGGTGAATTTGGCAAACAGATTCTTTTTAAAATCCTGCGGAATGGGGTTATTCTGTGGATATAAATACATAGTCTTTAAAGCCCGCACCAGAAATCCGATTAAATCGGCGGCGGCTTTAATCTTTTGGGTATCTTTATATTCCGCTTCCGGGAAATACTTGTCCGCTTGTTTTTTTACCTCTTCCATATACTTTTAGCTTTCTTAATATTATCGACAGAAATTGAAGAGGGTTAAGGGATTAGGGGGGGCTTTCCCTCTCCTCTAAGGGAAGGGAAAGTGAGGGTCAGTTGTCCTTAATAAAATCGCAGGGGAGGATAAGAAGGGGTCAGAGATTTAATTTCTTAAAGTCAAATCTCCCCTAAAATCTGAAAAGCAATCTCTTCGGCTTTGGCTCTTAACTTCTGCGGCACCCAGATAACTACTTTTAAAGTTGTGGCTGTGCCCAAAGTACCCAGCATAAGGCCGGCATCTTCGGCTTGAATCAAGCAGGGAATACTCTGTTTTTTCAGGGCTTCCTGCAGCATTTCGGCATATAGGCGGGAAGGAACTCTCCGGAGCTGGACATAATTGATAGGTTCTTCAGTTTCTTCCTGGCTGGTCAATTCCGCCACCAAAGCTTCCCCGCAGTCCGGGCAGAATTTCACTTCCGGTTTGTATTCAAATTTGCAGTTAGGGCAAAAAGGCATTGTTACCTTACATTCCTAAGGAAAATGAGCTTTAACTGTTGTGTCAGGAGCTACTCCTGACACATATAATCCTATTTTTTCAAAGCTCTTCTCACAAATCCATCCGACTTTGCCAATCTTCTCTGGGCTTCTTTTTTATCCGCTTTGGCCAATATCATAACTAAAGCAGTCTTCACACTTCCGTCCGCTTTCTTAAGATACTCGGAAGCGGTCCTATAATCAACTCCGGTGACTATCATTATGGTCCTTTTGCTTCTTTCCACCAATTTCTGGCTGGTGGCTTTCAAATCCACCATCATGTTCTGATAAACTTTGCCTAACTTTATCATAGCGGTAGTGGATAACATATTCAAAACCAGCTTTTGGGCCGTTCCGGCTTTCATCCTAGTTGACCCCATTATCACTTCCGGCCCGACTATGAGGGGAATTTCAACATCCACTTTAATTTTGATGGGAGAGGTCAGATGGGGATTGCAATAGATGAAAATGGTCTTGCAGCCGATTTTTTTAGCATGCTTTAAACCTCCCAAGACATAGGGAGTTCTGCGAGAGGCAGCAATTCCTACAAGAATATCCTTTTTGTTTAATTTTACTTTGGCTAAATCCTTGCCAGCGGCATTGAAATTATCCTCGACTCCTTCTTTGGATCGAATTAAAGTCTTGTATCCCCCGGCAATTATTCCTCTAATCATTTTGGGGTCAGTCCCGAAAGTCGGAGGACATTCAGCCGCATCCAAAACCCCCAGGCGACCGGAAGTCCCGGCACCGATATAAAATAATCTACCACCAGCTCGGAAAGTTTTTACCAACAATTCAACCGCCTTGGCTATTCGGGGAATCTGCTTTTCTACAATTTGAGGAACAGTTTTGTCTTCCGAGTTGATTAATTTTAAGATATCAGCGGTGGAAAGGGAGTCGATTCTGGAAGTTTTGGGATTGCGGCTTTCGGTGATTAAGCTTTTTATCTGGTCAAAAATTTTTTTGCTCAAAATTGTTTCCTCTGGTCTGACAGAATTTCGGTAAGTAGTCTTGATTTGTCAAGAATTATAATTCCCTCAAGGAATGGGTTAGTGCAATTGACTTCCGACCCAAACAAAAAAGTCGAGGTCTTTTGACCTCGACTTATCCCATTCATTCTAAAATTTAAGGATTATATCTGAAAACCAAAAGCCCGGAATTGGAAGCTACATAAATAAATCCGTTGGAATAAAAAACATTATTATGGGCATTGCCGGTGGTTTTGAAGCTGGCCTGCTGTGAGACTGCTGCCGGGACTGTCACATCTAAAATCAAAAGCCCTTCATCACCGTAAGCCACATAGACGGTGGTGCCGTTGACAAAAATCCCGTTAGCCAGACCGGTGCCCAAATCGTAAGCCCCAGCCTGTGAAGGGGTGGAGGGGATTAAAACATCTATGATGAAAATTCCGGAACCTTTGGCAGCTATGTAAGCATAACTATTTAAAATAGAGGACCTGAAATAAATATCTCCCCCGGTGGAATAGGAGCCCACCTGCGAAACTGTGTCCGGGTTGGAGACATCCAAAATTCTCAAACCGGAACCTCCATCCGTGACATAAGCCAGACTTCCCACGACCTGGACTCCAAAGGCGCTGCTTGCCAGAGCGTAACCGGAAACAAAGGTGGGAGTATCCGGATTAGCCACGTTGATGACATACATTCCGTCCCCTTGAGCCGCTACATAGGCATAGCTGCCGGAAACAAATATATCGTGGGCATTCCCTGGAGGGGTATTCTGTCCTATCAAAAACGGGCTGGCCGGATTGGAGACATCCAGAACTTTCATCCCGTTATTTCCATCAGCTAAGTATAGGTAATTGCCGGATTTAAAAACACCGTTGGTAAAAGTCCCAGTGTTGAAAACGCCGACTGCAGTAGGGCTGGCCGGATTTGTGATATTGAAAATCTGCACTCCGTTCCCCTGTTCAGCCACATAGGCGTAATTGCCTGAGACAAAAAGAGAATAAGCGGAAGTAGGGGTAGCCGCCTGCCCGATGAATAAAAGACCGGTATCCAGTACAACTAAAACCGTGATTGTCTGCGTGGAATCAAAATTTCCGGCCGCATCATAGGCAATGGCGAAAATGCTGTGATAGCTTGAGTCCTGATAAATCAAAGTCGACCAGTTGAAGCCAAAGGGGGAAGAATTGTCGGTGAAAAGAAGCTGACTGTCAATGTAAAATTCCACCCTGCTGACCCCTTTATCGTCGGTGGCTGAAACCGAAATCAGAACCGTATCCTGCACCATAGCCGAATCAGCCGGGGCTGTTAAATTGGCTACCGGAGGCATAGTATCCGGAGAGGTGGGTATTCTGCTACAGCTATAAAATATCAGACATCCCAAGATAAATGCCAAACCTATTAAGCCGATTTTTTTGAACATAATTTCTTCGTTTCTTTATATCATCGGCAAAATTCCCATTTAATTCATTCCAATCTAACTTTTAATCTATCAATATATTATACGCATCCGAATCCCTCAAATCTGTCGTAAGTCATTCATCTTTTTTTGCTGTACATGTATTTCATGACTTTCGTATTTTCGTGTTTCAGTCCTTGTTGACAAAACCAAAAAGTTGCGTATCATATACCAATAATGAGCAATTTTTCCCAAAAAATCAAACCGGCTTTAATCATTATCCTGGTAGCGGCTGTCATCGGAATTTTATACAACCTGGTTTCCCCCAAGGGGATTGGCTTAGTAGGAAGCTGGTCCCAGCAGATTCTGGAAGGGAATATTATAGTCCCTCCTTCTTATGACAAAACCTCCGATTCTCCCCCTATTTCTTTGGCAGATGCCATGAGTTTATATAATTCACCTAATATTATTTTCATTGATGCCAGAACTAAAGAAGATTATCTCAAAGGGCATATCAAAGGGGCTTTAAATTTATACATGGAGGAATATGACACCTGGGCCCCCAAGGTTTTACCCAACGTTCCTAAAGAAGCCACTATAGTTACCTACTGCGGAGCGGATGAATGCGAACTATCTTTATTTTTGGCCCGCAATATGAACGTGGATGGTTACAAAAATTTGAAAATCTTTTTCGGCGGCTGGGAAGAATGGGTCAAGGCCGGTCTTCCGACTTCGACCGGTGAAAATCCCTAGGTAATTCTTACCCCTCTCCTTGTAGGAGAGGGTAGGGGTGAGGTCAGTTTGTAGCGTCCCGATTTATCGGGATGTATCTTTTAAGGTAGAAAAAAGGATGAAGTTTTTAAAAAATATTCTACTATCCAAACATCTGGCTTTATTATTCCGCCTGTTTTTGGGGATTCTTTTTATCTATGCTTCGGTGGATAAAATCCTGCACCCGGCAGCCTTCGCCAAAATAGTTTATAATTTTCATATCTTGCCCGGGTTTTTAATCAACCTTTTTGCCATAATACTACCCTGGGTAGAATTTTTGCTGGGAGTATTTCTGGTTTTGGGAATTGCCTTAGATTCAGTGGCGCTTTTGGCTTCAACTTTATTGGGAGTTTTTATCATAGCTTTGGGGGTCAATCTAATCCGGGGGCTGGATATCAACTGCGGCTGTTTTTCCACCGCCCCAGCCACCAAATCCAGTGTGTCCAAACGGCTTATAGAAGATGTTATCTTCTTGGCTATGAGTCTGCAGGTCTGGAAGTGCCACCAAGGGTTTCTGACTCTTAAAAATCTCTTCTACAAACCTTAATTTTGTTTTCTTTGAGGTAGATTAGGTCCGCTTTTATTTCATACTTCATATAATTCCTCTTTAATTTTGAGAGTGAAAAAAATAAGTCCAGGATATTTTCTTATTGACTTGACTTTGACTTCTGACTATAATGCTTGTAAACAAATTTGGGTAAAGTTTAAAACTTACTTCAAACCGCCCGCCCTAATTTTTGGCGGGTAAAAGAAAGGAGCTACAATGCAACATATTTTTCTAAAGGGAATGGTCACGGTTTTGCTGTTATTACTTGTGACGTTTCTGGCTTTGGGACAGGTCTCTGTCCCCAATCAGATTACTTTTCAGGGTCGGTTGACGGATGCTTCCAGTAATCCGGTGGCTGATGGTTCTCACACGGTCAACTTTACTTTATGGACTCTATCTGTTGGAGGAAGCAATGTCTGGACCGAAAACACTTCTCAAACCACTTCGGGAGGTCTTTTTACTCATAATCTGGGGTCGATTACAGCTTTTGGAGCCGCTCTTTTTGAAAACAATGACTCTCTTTATTTACAAATCCAAGCCGACGGACAAACTATTTCACCTCGAATCCGGTTAACCAGCAATCCTTATACCCGACTGGCTAATAATATAGAGACTTATGGTTCAGATGGCGAACCCAATATTCAGACCGGTGGAGTCAGTTACGGAGAGATCTGGTTGCGTGACTCGGACGCTTCTAACTTCTTAGGTGTCAACCTGGGGGCGTACTCAAATGGTGGAGCTTTGGATTTGCACGATAATGTGGGAACAACAGTGATCAGCTTGGACGCCGGTGTTACCGGAGATGCCTCGGCTGTGCTTCTCAGTAATGCCGTCAATTCCCTAGAAATGTCAAATGAGCCGGGAATTGCTCATAGTTTTAACACTGGTATTGTTAGTCTTACGACCACCACTATTTCCACCGACACTGTAACCCTTACTGTTCCAACCTCTGGTTACGTTGTAGTCACGGCCCATGCTTTTTTCACAATTAATCATACCGCTGGCACCAGTGATATCCCTAGAGCTTACATAAATACTTCTCCAGGAGTCGGGGACTTCGACAATTTTGCCATAGAAGAATATCATTCTTCTTTGCCGACCGCTTTTGACCAAGAGAAGACCATTTCTCTCACTAAAGTTACATCGGTTTCTGCTGGTGCAAATACCTATTATTTGAATGCCGATGTTTTTTCTGGTTCTGCAGTTATAGAAAGACGACACTTGACCGCCCAATTCTTCCCCACTTCTTATGGCACAGTCGATAACACTCTGGCCTCGACCTCTAAATCAAAAGATCAAGCTGGAAGAGATTTAATCTCCGAAGTTCAGAGCATCACTGTCCAAGAGCACAACGCCCGTCTGGAAGCCGAAGTAGCCAAAGTGAAAGCGGAATTGGAAGCCCGCTTACAGAAATTGGAACAGCAACTAAACAAAAACAAACAAGCCGGAGTGGAGGAGTAGACCTTGTTTATCAAAAATTCCTATGTTAGGAGGAAAACTATGAAACACATAAGCATTCTAACACTGGCACTCTTGGTGTTAGTTTTAGGTTTTTCTCCCGCTTTAGCAGAAAAATCTAAAAATATAAAAACCCCTGAAACCGACATCCAAGCGCAAAAAGATAATGCTGAAACCAAAACTGCTTCCCCGACTGGTGCTCCCATTAATCTGGATTGGTATTCCATCAATTCCGGTGGAGCCAGCTACGGAACTTCCGGCAGTTTGAGATTGGGATATTCTATCGGACAGTCGGTAGCCGGGGCCGGTTCTTCCGGCTCTTTGAAAATGGGGGCTGGTTTCTGGTATGGTAAGGGAATCGATTGCACTGCTAAAGCCGGAGATGTCACCGGAGATGGCAATATTCTTTTGCCGGATATTATAGCTCTAATAAACCACGTTTTCAAATCCGGAGCAGCCCCAAACCTTCGTTGCCGAGGTGATGCCACTGGAGACGGCAACCTTTTGCTTACTGATATTGTTTACTTGATCAACTTAGTATTTAAATCTGGTCTGGCACCAGTAAAGACCGGGGTCTGCTGTCTGTAATATCTGGTGAAAGAAACTCGTAGGGGCGGAGTTTATCTCCGCCCTAATTTTTCTTACCCTCTCCTCTTAGGGGAGGGCTGGGGAGAGGTTAGAAACTCCTCAAAAATGTCATCTTGAACGCAGTGAAGGATCTCGTAGTTTAAAAGTGACAGTGGGATTCTTCGCTTCGTTTATCCTGAGCGTGTCGAAGGGCTCAGAATGACGAGGGTCGTGTGGGGGCAGATTCACATCCGCCCAAAATTTCCTATTAAATACAAACAGTAAGTAATCTATCCCTACTGGACGGCATTACCATAAATAAGCAAGCCACCCGCATCTTATGCAAAGGTGGCTTAAAATTTTAAGTTCCAGCGTACGAGCCAGCAATTATTGCTTTGGTTACGCCATACGGCATCCCAAATGGGACACCATGGCATTAGCCCTTAGAACCCTACCGGCAAATCCAGATTAGCGGTCTCCTGACGAGCTTTGCTAATGGGAGCGTAAGGGTCAGAACTCACTAAAGTAAATTCGTCATTGTTGGAAACATAGCCGATTACTGGCGAATGTCCGGACTTTAAAGAATCTTCAGTTATTCTGTATCCCTCACCAGTCTGGGCATTAACCCAAAAACCAAGAGTATTAATGTCGCTAAAACGGCAAGTCAGTCCTACTTTATCTTCACTAATTCTCTGTACTGGACTAGTTGCTGATGGTCTGTTTTTAATCATATTGTTTCACCCCCATTCTTTGTACATCTTTTTTACTGCTTTACTTCTAAGAACCAAACTGGCACGCCTTTCTTAAAATTTTCTCACTGTGTATATCGGCAAAAGTGATTCTATAATTACTTTCACATAGGAAACGTTATTATTATGGTTACGCCTACGCTTACCCCTACGGGATCCCTATTAGGGACAGCATCCCGTACTTTAGTAGGGACGGCATCTCGTAGAGACACCATGGCAGTAGCCAAATGAACGCTCCACAAATTTAGCTAAGATAAATATTATCTTTTCCCTACGGGATTGTGTAACCAAAAAGTTCCCTCTCCTAACAGGGGAGGGTTGGGGTGGGGTCAGAAATATTACTCCCTCTCCTTTGAGGAGAGGGCAAGGGAGAGGTCAGTCGCGTAGGGGCGGATTTCACATCCGCCCAAAATTTCCTATTAAATACAAACAGTAAGTAATCTATCCCTACTGGACGGCATTACCATAAATAAGTAAGCCACCCGCATCTTATGCAAAGGTGGCTTACAATCTTAAGCTCTGGCGCACGAGCCAAAAATTATTTCTTTAGAACCTTACCGGTAAATCCAAATTAGCGGTCTCCTGACGAAGCTTGCTAATCGGAGAGTACGGGTCAGAACTCACTAAAGTAAATTCGTCATTGTTGGAAACGTAACCGATTACCGGCGAATGTCCGGCCTTTAAAGAATCTTCAGTAAATCTGTATCCCTCACCAGTCTGGGTATTAACCCAAAAACCAAGAGAATTGATGTCTTCAAAACGGCAAGTCATTCCTACTTTATCGTCACTGATTCTCTGTACTGGACTAGTTGTTGATTGTCTGTTTTTTATCATATTGTTTCACCTCCATCCTTTTTACGTCTTTTTTACTGTTTTACTCTTTGGAACCAAACTGGCACGCCTTTCTTAAAATCTTCCCAGATTTGTCCGCTAACTACCCCTCAGATTAATGGGCATAGCTTCCTTGCTTCTCCGGTTTAAAAACCTATTATGATGGTTTTTGGTTACACCATGCAATAGCATTTGGCTTACTTAGGAGTGCATCTTAGACAAAAAAGGCTTTTTCGCCTTTGGGGACTAAAATGTAAGTTACAGGTTATACGTGGGAATAAAAAATAACCTCAAGATTGTTTGGATTTAAACTAAAATATATTTTTTATTTTCAGTAATGGTAAATTTAAACTCGCTAACGGCTGGCTCAGTCATCCCTTATCCATTTTTTTCATTAAGCCCTCTTTCGGGGCATTTCTTCATTTTTTCTCAACGGATTTCAAATCCGCCCGGAATTTAAGATTGACAAACCTTCTTTCGAATATTATTATCCCACCCAGTAGAAATTTCTATAAAGTGCGTCCGACATAAAATCGGACGTTACATGATCCGAGTGAAAATATATCAGTTGAAAGGTCAATATGGAAGGTCGAAAATTATTCTACGATGCATTAAAACATCTAACTACCCTTAGCACTGGTTCTATCATTCTTCTCGCTACATTCTTAGAAAAGATTTTTTCTAACCCAGAGTGTAAGATACTTATCGGGATTACTTTTGTGGGTTTTGCTATTTCAATAATATCCACCGTAGTTCTGATGTTTATTTTTAGTGGTTTGGTTGCAAGGTCTGATTCTTTAGCAGGTTCTGATACTCCACCTAGTAAAGGAATCAGTAAAATTTTCAACATTTGCTCAATAGTTAGTGCTGCCAGCTTCGTTTTGGCTATGCTCAGTCTAGTGATTTTTTCATTGATAAATTTCTATTAGAAATCATGACCCAAACTTTCGACATCCTCACCATCGGTGCTGGCCACGCCGGCTGTGAAGCCAGCTTAGCCTGCGCCCGAATGGGCTTGAACACTCTGCTTATTACAATGAGTCGAGAAAATATAGCGGCTATGTCCTGCAATCCCGCCATCGGCGGACTGGCCAAAGGACAACTGGTCCGGGAAATCGATGCTTTAGGGGGTGAGATGGGTTTTGTCACAGACCAAACCGCTCTGCAATATAAGATTTTAAACAAAAGCAAAGGTCCGGCGGTCTGGTCCACCCGCGCTCAAGCCGACAGAGATGGCTACAAAGTTGCGATGCGAAACTCTTTGGAGAAGCAGAAGAATTTGTCCTTGGCTTTTGGCAATGTAGTTGAAATTTTGACTGAAGGTAGTTCCGCTTCTTCGACTACTGGTCTTAAAGCTATTGGTGTCAAATTAGATGATGGTCGAGAGTTTTATGGCAACGCTATAGTTATCAACGCCGGAACTTTTTTGAATGGCTTAGTGCATATCGGCAATAAAAATTTCCGAGCTGGTCGGGCTGGTGAAGCACCTTCAGTCGGTTTGACGGATAATTTAATTAAGTTGGGCTTCCAAACTGTGAGATTAAAAACCGGCACACCTCCTAGATTAGATGGTCGCTCCATCGATTACTCCAAAACAGAAATCTCTCCCGGTGATGAAGATGTGAAATCTTTTTCTTTGCGAACGGAAACTCAAAATACCAAAAACATTCCCTGCTGGCTGACTCATACTTCTACTAAGACGCACGAAATTATCTTAGCTAATCTTCAAAAATCCCCTTTATACTC
>Ga0154874_177_pt1 | contig 38777 bp, 33 predicted proteins | sample Rifle2008BG19ft_FD_105846 | JGI IMG/M metagenome (GOLD analysis project Ga0154874, IMG submission 105846) | candidate division Zixibacteria bacterium RBG_19FT_COMBO_42_43
AGCGAACGAAATTTTCGTAGGGGGTCCAGTCCAAGGTGGGGTTAGCCAAAAGCTGCATATACTTCCCATAATCAAATTGCCCGTTGGTTTGCAGAAAGTCGGCTTGGATAAGCTCCCGGGGAGGATTGCGGCGCAAAAACTCAAACACCTCTTTATCGGTCACGCTGATTTTTCTTTTTTTGACTTCGGCCAAAAGCAAGGCCTGATTGATGAGCTCCAGGAAGGTTTGGTCCCGCAGTGATTGCACCATCTCTTCGGTGAGTTCCCCGTAGCTTTGCTCGGCTTCTTTATAGCGGGTCTCCAACAGATTATTATAGCCCTGAATGGAAATATCCTGGTCGTTGACCGTAGCTATCACATCCGGTTTTACTCCGCTGGATTTTCCGGTCAGATCCATCCCCCAGGCAAATATAATGGTTCCCACAAAGGCGATTACTACAAACCACATCACCGATTTGGTGATTTGACGCATTTTCTTCATCATATACTATAAGTCTCCTTTATAAGTCAAGCATTTATTCTAATGCTTGACTATCCCTTTCGGGATTTGTATTTGATTGCTCTAGTCAATAATGGTCAACAATACTATCATCTTTAGTCAAGTATAGTCAATAATAAATACTATCCTTGACTATTATTGACCATGACTATTGTTGACCATAGTCAATAATGGTCATAAGATAGCATTATTGACTAGCGTTGACCCTAAATATACGCAAAAAACGGTTTTTGGCAACAGCTTTTGTTAAACAAATTATTTGACAAGCCCTCTTTGAGCCGTTAAGTTGAGTTATAAGCTCGGCTGATAAATTTAACTTAGATTATCTGAAACCATGTTTCCTCTCAAGGATGATATCCCCACTGAAAAGCCCCCCATAATCACCATAGCTTTAATTGTCATAAATGTCTTAATTTTCTTTTATCAAATCTCCCTGGGCCCGGATTTTCAATATTTTATTGTTAAATTGGGGGCTATTCCCTATGAAATTACCCATCAAAGCGAGATTACTCCGGAAGCTCCTTTTCCGGTTAATATGACTTTGCTCACCTCTATGTTTCTGCACGGGGGCTGGTTGCATATTATAGGTAATATGTTGTATCTCTGGATTTTCGGGAATAATATTGAGGATAAGTTAGGGCATTTTAAGTTTATTATTTTTTATCTGGTCTCTGGTATTATAGCCAGTCTGGTTTTTGTTTTGAGTAGTCCGAATTCAACTGTTCCGATGGTGGGTGCTTCGGGTGCGATTGCCGGGGTTCTGGGTGCTTATCTGTTGAAATTTCCTCACGCCCGTATATTGACTTTAATCTTTTTGGGTTTCTTTGTTCGAATTGTCAGAATTCCGGCGGTTTATGTTCTGGGGTTTTGGTTTGTTATTCAGCTGATTTATGCTCTGCCTTCGATCGGGTCGAATACAGGCGGGGTGGCTTGGTTTGCGCATATCGGGGGATTTGTGGCGGGGATGGGGTTGTTTAAAGTGATGAGTGTATTTCAAAGAGTATGAAAAGAGAAAAAATATTAAGAAAGAAAGTTATAAAAGCTTTAAAGAAACAGGGATTTAAGATTAATCCACACGTAAGGCCCAGAGGATATAGCAAAAAAACTTTAAGACAGATACAACAGAATGCAAGAATGGAACAAATTTCTTTCCATAAGAAATTCTTACTTGAAAATACTGAAAAAGTTATATCATATTGTAAAGATGGAAAAGAGATTGACCCAGATAAAATTGTTTTAGAATTAAGAGAAGTTAAATCAGGTTCCTTAGAAGAAATCCTATTTCGCTGGTGGAACCTTACTTGGTGGAGTATTCCATATCAACATCCGTATGGTCGGCAAATGAGATTTTTGCTGTGGGATATTACTCACAATTGTCCATTCGGGCTTTTCGCTTTACAAAGTCCTGTGCTCAAAATGTCTGTTCGAGACAACGCACTTGGAATACCAAATAAAGAGTTAGATATTTGGGTAAATAGATCGATGAATGCCCAGAGAGTAGGGGCTTTACCTCCTTATAATGAATTATTGGGTGGGAAAATGGTTGCTTTAGCTCTTACATCTAACGAAATAAGGGAAGCTTATATAAAAAAATACAAAAATTATGTATCAATTATTGAGAGGAGAAGATTAAGACCTGAACTTTTATTTATTACAACAACTAGTGCTTTTGGGAGAAGTAGTTTATATAATCGTTTAAAATTAAACGGAGAAGTTGTAGCTGAAAGTTTGGGATATACTAAAGGTTCGGGTACGTTTCATATACCGGAAGATTTATACCAAGAAATCCTGGAGTTTTTGGCTTCTAAAAGTGTTGATATCGCACGTGGCTATGGACATGGTCCCTCAAGAAAACTGAAACTGCTTAGCTTGGGTTTCAAATATCTTGGAATACCAAAATTTGAATTTCATGGACTCAAACGAGAATTTTATTTGCTTCCTTTAGTTAAAAATTTAAAAGATGTAATTCAGAGGAGAAAAAAACCAATTTGGTATAACCGTCCTTTTAATAGATTGGTGGAATATTGGAAAGGAAGATGGGCAATACCAAGAGCTAAAAGAATCCCTCTTTGGAGCGCTTTTGAAACAGAAAAGTTTTTCATAAGAGCAACATCTATTCTAAAGGCCTGATAATAAAAAAGGGAGATAAAATGTTTCTTTGTTTATCATCTGGAGCGAGTCAAAGATATAGGCAGGACATCCTAAGAGCCCTTGCTATGCCAGAGGGAGCACTCCTTCAGTTCCGTTACGATTCCAAAAGGGTCTCTCCAAAAATATTAGACTCGCTTGAGAAAAATTCCAAGGGAAAAATTGTTCATAAAAAATGTCTTATAGCTTATATAGACCAGCAGGATAAAACAAAAATTCCTGAATTAATTCCTTGTCGTTTTGCAAGGCTTGAAGAAGCATTGCGGGTTGGCACTACGGTTAGCCTCCGTTTTTCTCTTGAGGAGTTTTCTTATGCTCATGATCTTAAGGCTTTTAATAATGAGGTAAGTTCTGCCTCTGGAAATGCTCTCCCGACATGGCAACAAGATGGAACAATAAAGGGATATTATTGGTCTGAAATAAATCAGGAACCAACGACAGTAATCAGCTCTAAGGAAATTGACAAATGGGAAAACATTGCTAGTCAAATATCTGCGAGAACTGATTTTGCAAATGAGAATTATTTTTATATGATTAACGGCATTTATTCGTTAAAGAAGCAAGAAGCAATTATTTCAAAGGATGCATGTTATAAATTAGAGTCTGCACAGGAGTACGAAATTCGAGTATATCATTTTCATCCAAAAATTACACCAAAGGGCCCGAATTTATACCTAAGTTTGTCAACCCCATTAGTAACATTTACAACAAGCCCTAAGCTAATTATAGACTCAAGATACGATTTGAAACGAGCACGTTTTAGAACAGCTAAACCTTCAACTTCACAAAATGCAATTTTAATGGTTCTAACTGACGTAGAAGACTCTGAAAAAGAGTTAAAGAATTTGGAGTTTGATATTTTACTCAAAATAAAGGGAACTTTTTGGACTTCAGTTGCATATGCAATTGGTATCGGGATATTAATAACAATTCCCCCAATTACAGCTGCGTTCTCTAATCCAGCCTTACCCGAAGAAAATAGGATAGTGATCTCACTTATATCTCTATTTGCAGGAATTATTACAGGAATCTTGGTCGTATTTGGATTAAAAAAACCTATATGATATCCAATGAATTTAAGATAATTTTTTATGAAATAGAAAGAAGAAATTATTATGGAACACGCTGATTTTGTCCATCTGCACAATCACACCCAATATTCCCTCTTAGACGGGGCATGTAAGATTGATAATTTATTAACTCTGGCTAAAAGCTACAAAATGCCGGCTTTGGCCATCACCGACCACGGCAATATGTTCGGTGCCATAGAATTCTACAAAAAAGCCATAGCTCACGGAATCAAACCCATCCTCGGAATAGAAGCCTACGCCGCCCCGGAAGATTTACACAAAAAAGAACCGGTCCGAGGTTTACCCGACACCGGCTTTCATTTAGTACTACTTGTCAAAAATTACACCGGCTACAAAAATTTAATCAAGTTAGCTTCCATCGGCTACTTGGAAGGTTTCTACTTCAAACCCCGCATAGATAAAAAAGTCCTAAAACAACATTCCGAAGGGCTAATAGCCCTTTCGGCCTGTCTAAACGGAGAGATTCCGGTCAACCTTCTTGACAACAGATACGAACAAGCCAAAAAGCTGGCTTTTGAGTTTGCGGATATTTTCGGGAAGGAGAATTTCTTTTTAGAGATACAGGACCATGACATAGATTTGGAGAAGAAGAATAAAGAGGAAATTCAAAAACTTGCAAAAGAATTAAACTTCAATTTAGTAGCCACCAACGACTGCCATTATCTCAAGCAAGAACATTATCAAGCCCATGATGCCCTGCTCTGTATCCAGACCGGCAAACTCATCACCGATACCGACAGATTAAAATTCGGCACCGACCAGGTTTATTTCAAATCACCGGAGGAAATGAAGGAACTCTTCAAGGATTATCCCACAGCAATCGAGAATACTCTAAGGATAGCGGAAGAATGCAACTTAGAGTTAGAATTCGGGAAAAGCCACTTACCCCATTTCCCCTTACCGCGTGGATTTGAAAGTTTAGAAAATTATTTAGAATATACCGCCCGCATAGGGCTGACTCACAGGTACGGCAAAGTAACCCCGGCTTTAGAAGAAAGGTTGAACTACGAATTAAAAGTAATCAAGCAGATGGGGTATGCCAGTTACTTCCTGATAGTAAAGGATTTCATCGACTACGCCAAGTCTCAAAACATCCCGGTCGGTCCGGGGCGTGGCTCTGCTGCTGGATCTTTGGTCTCTTATGCCTTAGGAATCACCAACATTGACCCCATCAGATATGGTTTGATTTTTGAAAGATTTTTGAATCCGGAAAGAATCTCCATGCCGGATATTGATATAGATTTTTCGGATTGGGGGAGAGATAAAGTTATCAAATATGTGATTGGCAAATACGGGGAGGAGAATGTCTCCCAGATTATTACCTTCGGAACTATGGCTGCCAGAGCCGTAGTCCGGGACGTCGGTAGGGTAATGAATATGTCCTACTCCGAAGTAGACCGAATCGCCAAGATGATTCCTTTTGAAGTGGATATGACTTTGGAAAAAGCCCTGCAGGTCCAGCCGGAGTTAAAAAAATTGGCCGAGACCAATCCTCAGGTAGAAAAACTAATCTCCCATTCTCAAATTTTAGAGGGATTATCCCGGCATGCCTCCACCCATGCCGCCGGTGTGGTAATTGCCCCTACCCGCCTGACTGAATTTGTCCCTCTCTACAAAACCAACAAGGATGAAATCACCACTCAATATGATATGTTGGGAATTGAAGATATCGGGCTTTTGAAAATCGACTTTCTGGGGTTGAGAACTTTGACCGTCATCGACGACACCTTAGAGCGTCTGCGTAAGAATAAAGGAATAAATATCGACATCGAGAAAATTCCTTTGGACGACAAAAAAGTTTACGAGCTTTTCAGCCGGGGTGAAACCGTGGGTATTTTCCAGTTTGAATCAGCAGGAATGAGAGATTACTTGAAAAAATTAAAGCCGGAATCTTTGGAAGATATCAGCGCCATGAACGCTCTGTACCGCCCCGGTCCTCTGGACAGCTATATGGTGGATGAATATATCGAGCGCAAGCGGGGCTTCAAAGAAATCAAATATGAGCATCCTTTATTGGAGACTATTTTAAAAGAAACCTATGGAGTGATTGTCTACCAGGAACAGGTGATTCAAATCGCCTCCGAATTGGCGGGCTATTCTCTAAGCAAGGCCGATATTTTAAGAAAAGCCATAGGGAAAAAACAGGCCTCACTTTTGGCCCAGCAAAAAACCGAGTTCATCAAAGGCTGCAAAGCCCATGGAGTAAAAGATGAGATAGCCGGCAGAATTTTTGAGCTGATTTCCACTTTCGGGCGCTACGGATTCAACAAATCTCATTCGGTCGGTTACGCCCTGGTGGCTTATCAGACCGCTTATTTAAAGACATATTACCCCAAAGAATTTATGGCGGCAACCATGTCTACGGAAATGGGGGATACCAATAGAATTGTAATATTGATGGAAGAATGCAAGAGAATGGGAATGGAAGTCTTGCCGCCGGATGTCAATGAATCTTTTGCCAATTTCCAGGTTATACATGATAAAATTAGATTCGGCTTAGTGGCGGTCAAAAACGTGGGTTCGCAGGCTGTGGAAGCCATAGTCCAAGCCCGAGAAAAGTTGGGCAAGTTTGAGACCTTTTTTCAATTTTGTGAAAGGGTGGATATAAAAGCCATTAATCGCAAGACCGTGGAAAGTTTAATTTATGCCGGGGCCTTCGATTGTATCCATAAAAACCGGGCCAGTCTGATTGTGGTTTTAGACATGGCGCTGGAATACGGTCAAACACTCCAAAAAGAAAAATCACAGGGGCAGTTCGGTTTATTTTCTTCCGCCAGTCAGAAAGTTTTAGCCGAGCCAAAACTCCCTGAAGTTGAACACTGGACCTATCCGGAGATTTTATCCAGAGAGAAGCAGATGCTGGGGTTTTACATTTCCGGACATCCCTTGTCTGACTATAAAGAGCAACTAAAATTATTCACCACCCATTCTACGGAAAGTTTAGAGCAAGCTTCTGATAATCAAGAAGTGAACATCGGTGGAATTCTGACCAACTTAAAAACCAATATCGACAAAAAGGGGAAGCAGATGGCTTTTGCTACCTTAGAGGATTTCTTAGGGGCAGTGGAGCTGGTGATTTTTTCAGACGTTTTCGAAAAATTCCGAGAGCTGATTTACACCGATTCTCTTATCTGGGCTAAAGGCCGGACTTCCACCAAAGAAGGGGAAAAGCCCAAGATTATCGTCTACCATTTCATGCCTTTAGAAGAAGTCAATCAAAAACTGCCGGGCAAACTGCACTTACTTTTAGGGAAACAGGATTTCGACAGCTCCTCCTTTGACAATCTCAAGAAGCTACTTTCTTTTTCTCAAGGTCACACCCCGGTCTTTCTGCATGTCAACACCAACGCCCAAGAAAAAGTGAGCGTCAGGTTAAAGAATATCACGGTTTTGTTGACTGAAAAGCTGGTGCAGGATTTAAAGCAGCTGGTGGGAGAAGAAAATATTTATCTGGAGCTGGAGAAGAATAATTTCCATTCCAAATCTGCAAAAGCCAGCCATTTAGCCGATTAGATTATTACAGATGGCCGTGAAAACGGGCCTGTAAACAAACAGTCCCAAAAGTATAAACGTAGCACTGATAAATTGTGAGGAAAATATGAAAAGAAGGATATGGTATCCGGTTTTGCTGGTCTTGGTAGGATTAGTCTCATTAGGTTTTTCGGACAAAGAGAAGAAAAGCTCCAAAGATAAAAGCTCATCCGGGGGGTTGGTCTGGTATCGCTACGACAAGGGTTTGCAGAAAGCCAAATCTGAAAAGAAGCCGATTCTGGTGGATTTTTACACGGACTGGTGCGGCTGGTGTAAAAAGATGGATAAAGATACTTACGCTAATCAGGAAGTCATAAAATTGCTTAACGATAATTTTATAGCGGTTAAACTCAACGCCGAATCTCGGAATCCTTTGGAGATTATAGATAAAGATGGCAATAAAAAAACCGAAGCTCAAATCGCCAGAGAGTTCAAGGTTTCAGCTTATCCTATCACTTGGTTTTTGAGACCAAGCGGAGAGCAAATAGCACCGCTACCAGGTTATCGTGGTCCTACGGATTTTCTACCAATCTTGAGTTTGGTTTCTGATTTTGTCAAAGAAAAAGCTTATGAGAAGATGAGCATTAACGACTATATCAAACAGAAGGAAGATGCCAAGGTCAAGAAAGATTAAATTTCAATAGTTATAAAAAAGTACCTGATTAAACGGAGCTTAAAAGCTCCGTTTTTGTCTTCAAACCTCTTGACTTAATAAATAATTTTATTATTTTTAATAAATTTTGAACTATTCTGGAATCGGAGTAATGAAGAAAATCGTTGTCCTTGTCATAGTTTTGCTTTTACCGGCTAGTTTTGCCAGTGCCACCAAATACGCCGGGGCCTTTTTGGAAATGGGGGTGGGGGCTCAAGCTCTGGGAATGGGGGGTGCTTTTGTAGCTGTGGTCAACGATGCCACTGCCACCTACTGGAATCCGGCCGGACTTTCATATTTGTCCGGCAAAGAATTGGCTTTTATGCACTCAGAAACTTTCGGCTCACTTCTAAATCATGATTTTATCAGTTATGCGTTTCCTTATAAAAATTCTGTAGTAGGAGCCAGTTTATACCGCTTGGGAGGAGATGGAGTTAAACTAACCAAACTCCAAGATCCTAATGATACTTTGGGGTTCAGTAATCGGCCCATCGTAGTGGATGAGGTGGGTCATGCAGACTACACCTTTTTGCTTTCTTATGCCAGAACGCAAACAGCTAAAATCCGCTGGGGAATAACCGCCAAAATCATCTATCGAGACATACCGGATACTACTACAAGTTCCGCTTTTGGTTTAGGTGTTGATTTAGGGGCTATCTTTACCCCTTATGATTTTTTAACCTTGGGAGCCAATCTGAAAGATGCCACCTCCACATTATTGGCTTACAATAACGGCACCAAAGAGAGCATTTCCCCCACTTTTAAGTCCGGTTTCAAGCTTCATAAAGGTTACAAAAATTTTTCTCATCTTCTGGCCTTCGATGCGGACCTGCGCTTTGAAGGTCGGAGAAGTGCCACCCAATATTGGTTGGGAGACGTATCTATGGACACCCACTGGGGGTGGGAATCCTGGTATAAACAAAAAGTCGCCGGAAGAGTCGGTTTTGACCAGGGAAACTTCACAGCCGGCTTAGGAGTTATCGTATCAAAATTCAGAATAGATTTTTCATTTTTAAGTCAGGAAGAATTAGATAACGCTTATCGTTTATCTTTGAACCTAAAACTATAAAAGAAAGGGTGAAGTTATGTTAAGGACAAAAGTAATAATGGGTGTGGTATTTCTTGGGATGGCTGGCGGTCTGGCATGGTCACAGACCAAAATCACAGGCACCTCCAATGTCGTAGCCACCATCAACGGTGAGAAGATCAGCACACAAGACCTACAAAGTAAATTCAAAGAATTACAGCTGAATAAAACCGTGGGTCAGCCAAAAGCCGATTTAGAAAGCAAACTCCTGCAGGATCTGATCAATGGCAAACTGGTGGAGCAAAAAGCCCAAAAAATGAATCTGAAGTCCGATAAAGAGTTTCAAACCCGGCTGCAAGACCACCTCAGCAGTTTTGCCTTGAGAAAAATGTATCAGGATTTGGTAACCGATATAGCCGCAGTCAGGGAAGAAGAAATCGGGATATATTACGAAGAGAATAAAGAGAAGATGTTCAAGCAGGCCGAAGAAATAAAAGCCAGCCATATTTTGATCAAAGTAGATGAAGACAGCACCATCAAAGATCCGAAGAAGAGAGTCAAAAAAGCAGATAAGGAAGCCCAGAAACGGGTCAAAGAGTTGCAGAAGAGAATAAAACAAGGAGAAGACTTTGCCGAACTTGCCAAAAAGTTTTCCAAAGATAACGCCACCCGAGAAAATGGAGGAGATTTAGGCTACTTTCCTAAGGGAAGTAAGGTCAAAGAATTTGGAAAAGAATTTGAAGAGGTGGCTTGGAATTTAGAAAAAGGAGAAATCTCCCAGCCGGTTAAGACCGCTTTTGGATATCATATAATTTTGCTGGTAGATAAAAGACCGGAAGGATATCAACCCTTAGATGAAAAGTTAAGCGAAGCCATCCAAAACCGTCTGAAACGAGAGAAAGAGCAAAAAAGGTCAAGTGCCTTTATAGATAGTTTGCAAAACGCAGCCGCCTATCTTTTCAATGAAAAGGTTTTGAACCAGCCGGAAACTCTGGTAACAGGCAACCCCTGGGTCCTAATTGTTAATAAAAAGGACAGCATCAAGTTTCAGGATTTCAAAAAAGAGCTGCCTGGTTACATGTTCCAGAGAAAGCTGGCGGTAGCGAACCTAGAAGACAAAAAAGAGTTTTTGAAAGTCTGGTCCCGCAACCTGGTTTTAAAACAGGCGGCCCAAAAGTTAGGCTATTTCCGAGGCCAGGAAACCAAAGAGGAAGGAGTTAATTATACTTTGAACGAAGCCAAGCGTCGAGTTATGGAAAGAAAAGGAGATGCCAACTATCAACCCACTGAAGCGGAGATGCGAAAATATTATGACACCCATCCGGAAAAATATGCCGAAGCCAACCCCCTGCACATCCAGCATATAATATTCCCCGATTCTCTCAAAGCCATCGAGGTCCGCAAGAAGATTCTGTCCGGGGCTGATTTCAAAGAGATGGCTCTGCAGTATTACCCGGGGGACAAAGAAATCAGGGAAGTGGCTTACGATTTAGGTTATATTTCCGGTGGGGAATTTTCCCCTGAATTTTTTAAAGCCGCCTGGAGGCTGAAGCTCGGAGAAGTCTCTCCGCCAGTCAAAACCGGCTGGGGATATCATCTCATAAAATTGATAGATAAAAGAGAGAAACTCTCCTTCGAACAGGCCTCACCCGAGATAAGAAAAGCTTTGATTGACCAAAAAAATGATCAAGTTCAAAAACAATGGGAGAGGAATCTGCGCAAAGGCGCCAATATCTGGATAAATCAGAAGCTCTTGAAAACCTTGGCTTTGGAGCCCAAAGCCCAGACTGCCGAAGAAAAGAATAAAGCCGGCTCCGGGGAGTAATTCCAAAACCGTCTTGGAAATTTTATTGGTAGAGGAATTTAAAAGAAAAGCCATGCATTTGGGGGCTTTATCCATTCCCCTAGGGTATTATTTTCTCCCCAAAAGAACTGCTCTTTTGATTTTGCTCCCCATCGTTTTAATCACTTTGGCTGGCGATATTATCCGCTTGAAGGAACTTCCCGGTTCCAATTTAATCAAGCGTATTTTCGGAGCCATGTTGCGTGACCACGAAAACTCCGATTTATCCGGTGCCAGTTATATTCTGTCGGGAGCCACTTTAACTATTGCCTTTTTTTCAAAACCGGTGGCTCTGGCGGCTTTGGGGTTTATCATTTTGGGAGATATTGCGGCGGCATTGGTGGGTAGGAAATATGGCAGAATCAAAATCGGCGATAAGACTTTAGAGGGGAGTCTGACTTTTTTCGGGGTGTCTGTCCTGGTGGCTCTTTTGGTTCCGGATTTGTCCTTTGCGATTGGAATAATCGGAGCTTTGACAGCTACTATTATCGAAGCCATGACATGGCCGGTGGATGATAATCTGATAGTTCCGGTGATTTCCGGGTTGGCAATGCAGATTTTGGCGGTGATTTAGAGTAATTAAAAACTCTTTAATTTTATATTAATGTCAAGTGTGCTTAGCGGAATCGGGACAAATTTTTAACAGCTCGTAGACCCAGGTTGTCCTCAACGTGGGTCTAAATATGATTTTTCCCAGCTTGCCCGCCTGCATCGGGCAGGAGACAAGTTGGGTCTACGAACTAACTTAGTTAAAAAATAGATTTGTTTTTTTAACCACTCCAAAACATTTTTCTTGACAAAAACATCCCCGCTTGATATATTTAACCAAATTTTATGGTTACGCCATGTAGTAGCAAAAACTTTTCACCTTAAAGGGAGGTTTAAAAAATTATGGCCACAGGGAAAATTAAATGGTTCAATGACAATAAAGGTTACGGATTCATTTCCCAGGAGGGGGGTCCGGATGTATTCGTCCACTTCTCGGCCATCGAGATGGACGGGTTCAAAACCTTAAAAGAAGGACAGGAAGTGGAGTTTGAAATGACCAACGGCGACAAGGGCTTGCAGGCCATTAAAGTGACTAGAAGATAAACTCTAAAGTCGCATCAAACTTAAAAACCCCACTGGTGGTGAACTACAGACACGGTGGGGTTTTTAGTTAAAATATAAGAATATGAAAATTATCGACTTACGCAGTGACACGGTCACCAAACCCTCCCCAGCTATGCGAAAAGCTATGGCTTCTGCTGTGGTGGGGGATGATGTTTTTGAAGATGACCCTACCGTGGTCAAGTTAGAGGCGATGACCGCGGAAATTTTGGGGAAAGAAAAAGCATTGTTTGTCCCCAGTGGAACGATGGGAAACGAAGTCTGCATCAAAGTTTTAACCAAACCGGGAGATGAGATAATTGTCGAAGAAGGGTCGCATATTTATAATAATGAAGTAGGAGCACCGGCGGCTCTGTCTGGTATTCAACTGCATGTAATTAAAGGGGTCAAAGGGATTTTTACTGCTGAACAAATAGAAGATGAAATCCGAACTCCGGATGTGCATCATCCAAATGTGACTGTGATTTCAGTGGAAAATACTCACACTCAATCCGGGGGAACAGTGTTCCCGTTATCTGAAGTCAAGAAAATAAAAAAATTAGCTGACAGGCATAAAATTAAAATGCATTTGGATGGGGCAAGGTTGTGGAATGCCTGTGTGGCTAAAGGGATTCCTCCTAAAGAGTATGCGGCTTCTTTTAACTGCCTCTCGGTCTGCTTATCCAAAGGATTAGGAGCTCCGATTGGGTCTTTAGTTGCCGGGGAGGAGGATTTTATCTTTGAAGCTCGTCGTGTAAGAAAAAGATTGGGTGGGGGGATGAGGCAGGTGGGGATTATTGCGGCGGCCGGGATTTATGCTCTGAAGAATAATTACAAGAGATTGGCGGAAGACCACCAGAATGCCAAGTTTTTGGCGCAGAGGTTGTCTGAAATTGACGGTCTGGAGATTGATATGGAGACGGTGCAGACAAATCTGGTTGTTATTGATATCCGGAATTCGGGATTGTCTGTGCCGGAGGTGGTCGCTAAATTGAAAGAAAAGAAAGTTCTGGTGGTGCCGTTTGGGAAGACTTTGATTAGGGCAGTGACGCATTTGGATGTGAATAGGAAGGATTTGGAAAAGGCGGTGGAAGTGTTTAAAAAAGTTTTTTTGAAAAATGAGTAGATCCGCTGTGTTATACCGAGAGTTACTCCCGAAAACTTTTAATAGTTCAGTCCGATTTTCAGAAATTAATTGCTTCTCTATCCGTAACAAATAGCGTGACAGTTAGTTTGTTAAGCTGGGTTATTTTCAATCTTTTCATCTTAGCACTGTTAGCTCTGGACTTGGGGGTATTTCACCGCCGGGAACACGAAGTCAGGTTCAAAGAGGCTTTAATCTGGAGTTTTGTGTGGATTGCTTTGGCTCTGATTTTTAATGCGGGAATTTACTTCTGGAAAGGCCAAAAGCTGGCTCTGGAATTTCTGACCGGCTATCTGATTGAAAAATCTCTGAGTGTAGATAATATTTTTGTCTTCCTCTTAATCTTCAGCTACTTTAAGGTTCCGGCAAAATACCAGCACAAGGTTTTATTCTGGGGAATCTTGGGGGCTTTGGTGATGCGGGCATTTTTTATTGCTATCGGTATAACTTTAATCAGGAAATTTCACTGGGTTATTTACTTCTTTGGAGCATTTTTGATATTCACTGGAATAAAACTGTGGTTGGAGAAAAAAAAGGAGATTCAGCCGGAGAAAAATCCAGTACTTAAATTGTTCCGGAAGATGATGCCGGTAACTGAGCAATATCGCGAGGGGAAATTTTTTGTTAAAATAGATAAGCGCCGGTTTGCTACCCCGCTGTTCATTGTTCTTTTAGTAGTAGAGACCACTGACCTCATCTTTGCAGTTGATTCGATTCCGGCTATTTTGGCGATTACTTTAGACCCCTTTATTGTCTATACTTCTAATGTGTTTGCCATCTTGGGACTGCGAGCTCTGTATTTTGCTTTGGCGGGAATAATGCAACTATTTGAATTTCTGCACTACGGGTTAGCAGGAATTTTGGTATTCATAGGAATAAAAATGATTTTATCGGATATATATAAAATACCGATAGGAATCTCGTTGATTGTGGTGGCTGGGATTCTAGCCATTTCCATAGTGGTTTCACTAGTAAAAGGTCAAAATACCAATAGTAAGTAGGCGGGGATCTATTCCCCGCCTTTTCCATCTGTCAAAATAAATTCGGTCGGGAATGTTCCCGACCTACGAAAATCGCGTAGGGGTGGAGCTTGTCTCCACCCAAACAAAAATAAAATAATCGGGCGAAGGTAAACTTCTCTCATAAAACCTTCGAGATAAATCGCCCCTACGCGTAGATTTTTCTTTCTCCCTTTTCATTTGACTTTCTCCCCTTAAAATATTATCATTTTTAATTGAGTTAATCCTATGTTCAAAGCAGTTATATTTAACCAACTGGTCAAAAATTGCGTAAAACCTTATACAATAACCAAAAACCTGAAAGGAGAATTTTATGACAGAAAAAGAGATGTTTGAACAGACCTGGGAAAAGGAATTTGAGACCACGCTCAAAGTTCTGAATGCCTATCCGGGCAACAAAATGGACTTTAAGCCCCACGAACGCTCAATGTCCGCCAAAGAATTAGCCTGGCAGTTTGTCCAACAGCAGATGGCTATAGAGCAAACCTTGGATGGCACCATGACCATGCCTCCGAATTTCCCGCCGGTTCCGGACAAATGGGAAGAGATTCTAGCCACCTACCAAAAGTTGCACCCCAATCTGGTGAAAAAGTTACAGAAGACACCGGAAGCAGATTTATTTAAAAATATGCCCATGATGCTGGGGCCGGGAAATATGGGGGAGATGCCCAAGCTCCAGTTCCTGTGGCTTATGCTATCGGACCTGATTCATCACCGGGGACAGTGCTCGGTTTATCTAAGGATGGCAGGAGGTAAGGTGCCGTCAATCTACGGACCTTCGGCGGATGAGCCCTGGATGTAATCTGATATAGCAAGAGTCGCGTAGGGGTAGTTTTTTCTCTACCAAAAAAAGAATAATCGTAGGCGGGGAATAGATCCCCGCCTTTTCTATCTCTCAATATAAATTCGGTCGGGAATGATCCCGACTTACGAAAACGGGTAGCACTGGGTCCCCGTACCCAGTGCCTATGTCACGCCCGAGGTGCAGGGACCTCGGGCTACCCAGCACGTGATTTTTCTTTCCACAATTTCAGTTGACTTTCTCCCCTTAAATTATTATCATCTTAGTTTGAGTTAATCCTATGTCCAAAATTTTAGTCACCGGCGGAGCAGGTTTTATCGGTTCCCACTTAACGGATAAGCTGGCCCAAAAAGGCCATAACGTATTGATAATCGATAACTTATCCACCGGATTCAAAGAAAATATCAATTCCCTACGGGATGGCAGTAGCCAAAAGAAAGCCAAATTCTACCAGATGGACATCCGGTCAGTTGCCATAGACAAAATAATCGAAAAGGAACAGCCGGCGGCTGTTTATCATTTAGCGGCCCAGGTAGATGTGCGTAAGTCCTTACAAGACCCGAACTTAGATGTGGAAATCAACATCTCCGGTAGCATAAATTTGCTCAAAAGCTGCCTGAAGCATAAAGTCCAAAAAGTAATCTTTGCCTCTACCGGCGGAGCGATTTATGGAGAGCAGGAATATTTTCCGGCTGATGAAAGACACCCGGCTTTTCCCGTATCTCCTTATGGAGTAGCTAAGTTGACTGTGGAAAAGTACTTACACTGTTTCTATGAAAACTTTGGCTTGAATTATGTCTGTTTGAGATTAGCCAATGTCTATGGTCCTAGACAGAATCCCAAAGGTGACCAAGGAGTGGTGGCGATTTTTTGCGGCAAACTTTTAAATGGAGAGCAAGTAACTATTTACGGAGACGGAAAACAGACCAGAGATTATGTTTACGTAGATGATGTTGTGAATGCCTTTGTATCTGCTTTGGATTACAGCAAAAACGAAGTTTTCAATATCGGTACAGCCATAGAAACCAATGTAAATCAGCTTTATGAAATTTTGGCTGAAAAAGTCGGCTCCAATTCCAGTAAAACTTATGGTCCGGAAAGATTAGGGGAGCAGAAAAGGTCGGTAATTGATTTTGCTAAAGCCAAAAAAGAGTTAAATTGGGAACCGGAGGTAAATTTAGAGCAGGGTCTGGAGAAAACTTTAGAATATTACCAGAAGAAGAAAATGGTTTTAGTTGGCTAGCCTAGCCCTCTAATTCAATCTAACTTTTAGAAATCCGTAAGTAGAATTTTATGGCAGATGATAAAAAAAATAATGAAAAGTTACTTGTTGAAGTAGAGAAACTTCCTCAGAGTAAATTAAAGAATACTTCCCTTAAGGTTGGTATGGTCGGTGTTGCCGTTTCCACTGTTATACTTGTCTTTGTATGTAACACCTACTATGCTCAGAGGAGATTTCAAGAGGCTTCGGTTCACCCTTCGCTTATTCTAGAAATAAACAAAAAATGTCAGGAACCTAAATACAATTGTATTTTCACTGAAGATGAATCAACGCATACAGTTGCATACACATTCACAATCGAAAACAAATCGCCGTACTCTATCAAGAGAGTTCGCATAAAGTCGGCTACTCATCCTTCAAAGCAAAATCATGTAACTTATGCGTCTCCCGACTCTTTCGCACAAATGTTCACTTTTGCGCCGGGCGAGAAAAATTTAAATATTTCTGGTAAGTTTAGTCCGCCCACCGCAGATTGGAAATCAATGAAGCATTGCTATTTGCACTTTAGAGTAGATTTCCAAGATCCCAATGACAGGGCTTTTGTCTACAAGAAATCTTATTTCATGATATTTGAAGATTATAAATTGTCACGTCTTCAAGAGATTTTCAGGTTTCTCATGGGTGTGGAGTCAAGCTCGCTAGAGTCATTAGAGGAAGAAAAACATAATAAGAGGGAAAACATTTTATAAGAAATACAAACATTGGAGGATTTTATGGAAAAGAAAATTTACAAAAATTATATCAACGGAGAGTGGGTGGAATCTGCCTCCGGTTGTACTTTTGAAGACCGCAATCCGGCAGATAACCGGGAAGTGATAGGGGAATTCCAACGGTCAAATCCGGAAGATGTCAAAAGAGCCGTAGAAGCGGCTAAAAATGCCTACGACAAATGGAGATTATACCCGGCTCCCAAAAGAGCGGAGATTTTGTTCAAAGTTGCGGAAATTTTGGTCAAACGGAAAGAAGAATTCGCCAGAGAGATGACCCAGGAAATGGGTAAGGTTTTAAAAGAAACCCGGGGTGATGTGCAGGAAGCCATCGATATGTCCTACTATATGGCCGGAGAAGGTCGGCGTCAGTTCGGGCAAACCACTCCCTCGGAGCTGCCCAACAAATTTGCCATGTCAGTCCGGATGCCAATGGGGGCCTGTGCTTTAATTACTCCCTGGAATTTTCCGATGGCGATTCCTTCCTGGAAGCTTATGCCGGCTTTAATCTGCGGCAACACCGTAGTCTTCAAACCAGCCACAGATACTCCTCTTTCAGCTTACAACTTAATCAAATCCTGTGAAGAGGCCGGAATTCCCAAAGGGGTGGTGAATTTTGTCACCGGAGGCGGTTCAGAAGTGGGAGGTCCCTTGATGAAAAATGAGGATGTCAAATTGGTCTCCTTTACCGGTTCAACAGCGGTAGGCAAAACAGTGTCCGAGGCCTGCGCCCCTGCATTTAAACATACCAATTTAGAGATGGGGGGGAAGAATGCCATTATGGTGATGGAGGATGCCAATTTAGATTTAGCCGTAGAAGGGGCTATCTGGGGAGGATTTGGAACCACCGGTCAAAGATGTACTGCCGCTTCACGGGTGATTGTCCACAAAAAAGTTTACCAAGAGTTTGCGGAAAAATTTGTAGCTCGTGCCAAAGCTTTAAAAATCGGGAACGGGTTAGACCCTAAAGTGGAAATGGGACCTTCCATCAATGAAAATCAGTTGCAGACCGTGATGAATTACGTTGAAATTGGTAAAAAAGAAGGGGCTAAACTTATCTCTGGAGGAAATCGCTTGGTGAAAGGAGACTATATCCACGGCTTCTTCCATGAACCTACAGTTTTCGCTGATGTCGACCCTAAAATGAGAATTGCCCAAGAAGAGATTTTCGGACCAGTAGTAGCTTTGATTCCCTGTGATAATTTACAAAATGCTATCAATATTTGCAACGGAGTAGTTTACGGGCTTTCAGCTTCGATTTACACCCAAGATGTGAATAAAGCTTTTGTGGCGATGCGGGATATTTACACCGGAATTTTCTACGTCAATTCTTCCACCATCGGTGCCGAAGTCCACCTGCCTTTCGGTGGAACTAAGCAGACCGGTAATGGTCACCGGGAAGCTGGGACTGCGGCTTTAGATGTCTTCTCGGAATGGAAGACAGTTTACATCGATTATTCAGGGAAACTGCAAAAAGCCCAAATTGATGATTTAAACATAAGCTAACTAGAGGAGGTTATGCGTCCAAAGAAAGTTTTGATAATGGGGGCGGCTGGAAGAGATTTTCATAATTTCAACGTGGTATTTAGAAATAACCCACGCTTTAAAGTAGTAGCTTTTACCGCTACCCAAATACCCAATATAGTTGACCGTCGCTACCCTGCTAAATTAGCCGGAAAACTTTACCCCAAAGGGATTCCGATTTTTGCCGAAGATGGTCTAACTGAATTAATCCAAAAACATAAAATCGAAGAGGTGGTTTTCTGCTACTCGGATGTTTCCCATGAATATGTGATGCACAAAGGGGCTATGGCCATTTCTGCTGGAGCAGATTTCAAACTTTTGGGTGAAAAATCTACCATGCTGAAAGCCGAAGTCCCAGTAATTGCCGTCTGTGCGGTCCGAACCGGAAGCGGTAAAAGTCAGACCACTCGCAAGGTTTCTCAAATTTTAAAAAGATTAGGGAAAAAAGTGGTGGTAGTCCGTCATCCGATGCCTTATGGAGATTTAACCAAGCAGACCTGCCAGAGATTTGCCAGCAAAAAAGATCTGGATAGATATAACTGCACTATTGAAGAAAGAGAGGAGTATGAGCCACATTTGGAAAAAGGAACTGTGGTTTATGCCGGTGTAGATTATAAGCAGATTTTAGAGCAGGCCCAAAAAGAAGCTGATATCATCATCTGGGACGGGGGGAATAATGATTTTCCTTTCTTTAATCCGGATTTGTTGATCACGGTTGTGGACCCTCACCGAGCTGGACATGAGCTGACTTATTTCCCCGGAGAAGTAAATTTACGTTCTGCTGACGTAGTAGTCATAAACAAAGTAGATACTGCCAAACCCAGAGATGTCAAAAAAGTAGAAAAAAATGTTTTAAACGCAAATTCAGATGCCATTATAATAAAAGCTGCCTCACCGATTTCTGTAGACAAACCGGAACTAATCAGAAATAAAAGAGTTTTAGTAGTAGAAGATGGGCCCACACTAACTCACGGAGAAATGAGATTCGGGGCTGGGATTGTGGCTGCTAAAAAATTTAGAGCCAAGAGAATTGTTGACCCTCGCCGGTCTGTAGTTGGAAGCTTAAGAAGAATTTACTCCAAGTATCCTAACATCGGTCCTTTACTTCCGGCTATGGGTTATGGAGATAAGCAGATTAAAGAGCTGCAAAGAACCATCAATTCAGCTAAATGCGACTCAGTGATAATAGCTACACCGGTAGACTTAAGCAGGATTTTAAAAATTAACAAACCCACAATTAGAGTCCGTTACGAATTGCAAGAGATTTCTAAGCCGGATTTAACTGAAATTCTAAAAAAGTTTATCCATAAAATCTAGTATGGCTAAAGCTAAGACGGCAGTGGTTGCCTTAGGAGGGAATGCTATTTCTAAAGAGGGGGAAGAGGATAACATCCCCAAGCAGTTTGAAAACACCAATAAATCCCTTACCAGCATTGTTGAATTAATCAAAGAAGATTACCAATTAGCCATTACACACGGCAATGGTCCCCAGGTGGGGAACGCTATTTTAAGAGTGGAGCTAGCTCGTAGTAAAGCTCCGGTTTTGCCTTTATACATCTGTGTGGCTGATACCGAAGGTGGGATGGGGTTTATGGTGGAGCAGTGTCTGAAAAATCGCTTGCAAAAAGAAAAAATTGAGCGGGAAGTCGTCACAGTCATGACTCAAGTAATTGTGGATAAAAATGATCCTGCTATAAAAAATCCCTCTAAATTTATTGGGCAGTTTTATTCCAAAGATGAAGCTGAAAACTTCTCTAAAGAAAGAGGGTGGGTGGTTAAAAAAGATTCCAATCGGGGTTACAGAAGAGTGGTTGCTTCCCCTATGCCCAAAGAGATTGTGGAAAAAAAAACTATTAAAACCTTAGTGGCAGAGGGAGTGGTTGTAATTGCCGCCGGTGGCGGAGGAATTCCGGTTTGCTACAATGAAGATGGCACTCTGCAGGGAATCGAAGGAGTGATTGACAAAGACCGAGCCAGTGCAGTTTTGGCCCGAGATATCCAAGCCGAACTTTTATTAATTTTAACTGGAGTAGAAAAAGTGGCTTTAAATTTTGGAACTTTACTGCAAAAAGAGTTGGAGCAAATAACTTTGGCTGAAGCCAAAAAATATTTAGCAGAGGGACATTTTCCAGCCGGCAGTATGGGACCTAAAATTGAAGCGGCGATTTCTTTTTTAGAAGCAGGAGGGAAAGAAGTCATTATAACCTCTATTGAAAAAGCCCATGATTCAGTTTTAGGAAAAGCCGGCACTAAAATAGTTCCTTAAATTATGAGTGGATTAGAGCTCAAAGTTTTAAAAGAGATTTTAAAAAAAGGGAAAATCTACGAAGTAGGGGGAACGGTACGGGATTTTTTTATTTTTGGCGAAGAATCCGAAGAAAAAGATTATCTGGTTTCCCGAATTCCCATGGAGGATTTAATCTCTCTTTTAGCCAAATTTGGCAGAGTGGAGTTAGTAGGAAAATCTTTCGGCGTAATTAAATTTACCCCTAAGAGACACAAGAAAACTTACGACATCGCCTTACCTCGCCAAGAGTTTTCTACCGGTGTGGGTCACAAAGATTTTCAGGTGACCTTTGACCATAATTTAAAAATTGAAGAGGACCTTTCTCGCAGAGATTTTACCATCAATGCCATAGCCAAAGATTTATCCACAAATCAGATCATAGACCCTTTTGAGGGAAGAAAAGATATCCAAAGAAAAATAATTAAAATGATTTCTCCCCAGGCATTTTTAGAAGATCCCTTGAGAATGCTGCGGGGCGTGGGCTTTGCGGCCCGCTTTGAATTTGAAATTGAAGAAAATACTTTTCTGGCTATGCAATCAAATTCTAGGCTTATCGATACAGTTTCTCCGGAAAGAATTCAGGATGAGCTAAATAAACTTTTGCTGAAAGCTAAAAAACCTTCCCTCGGATTTCAATTGATGCAGAAATCTGGAATATTGAAAGAAATTTTACCGGAATTAGAGAACTGCGTGAGGGTGGACCAGCCTGGGCCATATCATAAATTTGATGTTTTTGAACATACCCTTTATACTGTGGACAACGCCCCCCAAGATTTAATTATTCGTCTGTCAGCTTTATTTCACGACATCTGCAAACCCCAGACCAAAGTTGTCACTGAAGAGGGGGCCACTTTTTACGGGCATGAAAAATTCGGAGCAGAGTTAGTGGAAAAAGTTCTGGGACGACTGCGTTACTCTAATGAGATTATCTACGCCGTTACACTTTTAGTCGCCAAGCATATGTTTACCACCGCTGTCACGGACAAAGGCTTAAGAAGACTTATCACCAAAACCGAAGGACGGATTTTTGACTTGCTGGAATTGAGAAAAGCTGATATAATTGCCCAAGGCCGGGGTGATGCCGGTGTGGCTGAAATTGTAGAATTTGAACAAAAAGTTAAAGATGAAATCGCCAGAAAGCCACCTTTTAGTGTCAAAGATTTGAAAGTGAACGGCAATGATTTGATGAAAAAATTTAAGTTAAACCCCGGTCCTTTAATCGGTAAAATTTTAAATCATCTACTAGAAAAAGTTTTGGATGAACCAGAATTTAATGAAAGTGAAAAACTTTTAAAAGAGGCAGAAATGTTTTTAAATCAACAAAAAGTGAAAACTTAATATATATGTTTCAAAGAGGCGCAACCTAAAGGTTGCGGCTACCAAATAATTTCTAGACAGGTAGGACTTAGTTGAAACTGCACGAATATCAAGCTAAAGAGATTTTCGCTAAATACGGCATCCCGGTTCCCCTGGGAGAGATGGCTGCCACACCCCAGCAGGCCTCTGAAATTGCCAATAAAATCGGCAAGCCGGTCATGATAAAAGCCCAGGTGCATGTGGGGGGCAGAGGGAAAGCCGGTGGTATAAAGAAGGCGTCTAACGCCTGGGAAGCCAACAAAATCGCCTCGCAGATTTTGGGAATGGAAATTAAGGGGTTAAAAGTCAAAAAAGTTCTGGTGACTGAACAAAAGCAAATCAAGTCGGAAGCATATTTTGGAATCATCGTGGACCGCAAATCCAAAAAACCGGTGATTATGGCTTCGGCTTTCGGAGGGGTGGATATCGAGGATATTGCCAAAAAAACTCCGGACTTGATTTATAAACTGGAAGTTGACCCGATTATGGGAATTTTTCTCTTCAAAGCCAGAGATTTAGCATCCAAAATCTATAACGATCCTGCCATAGCCGGCAAAACCGCTAATATTTTGATGAAGCTGTATAGAGTTTTCTGGGAGAATGACTGTTCTTTGGCTGAAATCAATCCTCTAGTAGTAACAAATGAAAATGAGGTCTGGGCTTTGGATGCTAAAATAGTTTTAGATGACAATGGCTTGATTCGTCATCCAGAATTGGAAAACTTGAGAGATTTGGATGAAGAGGAAAAAGATGAAATGGAAGCCAAGGCTAATGGCTTATCGTTTGTGAAGATGGATGGTGATATTGGTTGCGTTGTCAATGGGGCTGGTTTGGCTATGGCGACGATGGATTTGGTGAAGCATTTTGGAGGGAATCCGGCTAATTTTTTGGATGTGGGTGGCTCTTCTTCACCGGATAAGGTGGTGGCGGCTTTGAAAATTATTTTAAAAGAGCCAAAAGTGAAGGCGATTTTGTTCAATATTTTTGGGGGGATTACCCGCTGTGATGATATTGCTAATGGGATTGTGACTGCTACTCAAGAGTTAAAGCCCAGAGTTCCGATTGTGGTTCGCTTGGTAGGAACTAATGAAGAGAAAGCCAGAAAAATTTTGGAAGGGATTAAGATGCCGACTGCTAATTCGATGGAAGAGGTGGTGAAGAAGGCGATTGAGTTGAGTAGAAAATGAACTGACCCCTCCCTTGCCCTCCCCTTAAAGGAGAGGGAACCAAGCACCCTCTCCTCTTAGGAGAGGGGTGGGGAGAGGTAAGTATCTTTGATTTTGTATCGAAACGAAATGTCACAGAATAACAAAAAGGAAACTCATGTCCATTTTAGTTGATAAAAACAGCAAAGTAATCGTCCAGGGAATCACTGGTCGGGACGGCTCTTTCCACACCCAGCAGATGTTGGACTATGGCACCTCTGTAGTCGGAGGAGTCACACCCGGTAAAGGTAACACAAAAATTCATGGAGTTCCGGTTTTTAATTCAGTCCAGGAAGCAGTCAAAAAAACTGCTGCCAACACCAGTGTGATTTATGTTCCTGCCTTATATGCCACAGATGCCATCTATGAAGCCGCCGAAGCCGGAATCTCTTTAGTGGTCTGCATCACCGAAGGAATTCCCACCAATGACATGTTAAAAATTTACAACTTCCTAAAAAAAAATCATACCCGCTTAATTGGTCCCAACTGTCCAGGAGTCATAACTCCCGAAGTAACCAAAGTCGGAATAATGCCAGGGCAGATTCATAAAAAAGGAAATGTCGGAGTGGTATCTCGCAGTGGGACACTAACTTATGAAGTGGTCTGGAATCTGACCTTGGTTAATTTAGGGCAGTCCACCTGCATAGGTATCGGAGGTGACCCGATAATTGGCACAAATTTTATCGACACCTTAGAATTGTTTGAAAAAGATAGCCAAACCGAAGCGGTGGTTCTGATCGGTGAAATCGGCGGCACCGATGAAGAAGATGCGGCGAACTTTATCAAAGAGAATATGAGCAAGCCGGTGGTAGCTTTCATAGCCGGCAGAACCGCACCGGAAGGTAAAAGAATGGGGCATGCCGGAGCTATAATTTCAGCTGGTTCAGGCACGGCAGCCGAGAAAATCAAGGCGTTTCAGGAAATTGGAGTTCCAGTAGCTGACTCCCCAGCCCAACTCCCTGTTTTGGTTAAAAATGTCTTAGAAAAACCGAAAAAGAAGAAAAAGAAGGTTTTGAGTAAAAAATGAATTAGTTGGGGGATAAGATCTTAGTAAAAATTCTCCCAAGGTCTTGAAGGATTACGGCTTAGAGAATCAAAGTATACCAATATGCAGCAATATCCGATGAGCCGATTCAACATCTTATAAAAAAATAGGGGGACTTAGTGAAAAAATTCACTTGCTATTTTCAATTTAATTGCGTAGATTATATATAGGTTATGGGCCGAAAGGAAAGAAGTCTATTGATTATAAAGCCGGATGCGGTCAAAAGAAATTTAGTCGGAAAAATATTAGCCCAGGTTGAAAATGCTGGATTTAAAATTTTGGATTTAAAAATGCTTAAAATAAAAAAAGATAAAGCCCAAAGATTTTACGGGGTTCACAATGGCAAACCTTTTTATAAAGAATTGGTCAACTACATCAGTTCCGGCAGCATTATCCCAATTTTATTAGAAAAAGAAAATGCCATATCTGATTTAAGAGAGTTAATCGGAAATACTGATCCTGCCAAAGCGGCACCCGATACTATCAGGAGAAATTTTGCTTTATCGATTACCGAAAATTCGGTGCATGCCAGCGATTCTAAAAAAACGTTTGAATTTGAAAGTAAATTCTTTTTTAACCGTAAGAAACAATAAATTTTAAGCAAAGAGGCATTTATGGCTAACCAGAATACTCAAGTAAAAAGTGAGGCGGCCAAGTACACCGCTGAAAAAGTATCCTATGCTAAGGGATTAGAAGGGGTCATCTTATGTGATAGCCAGGTCAGTTTTGTAGATGGACTGGCAGGAAAGTTGTTTTATCGAGACATCCCCATCCAAGAATTAGCTGAAAATTCAACTTATGAAGAGACCGCTTACCTGCTTTTGTTCGGAAAGCTCCCCAAAAGACAAGAGTTAGAAGATTTTAAAGCCCAGCTAAAAGCCAATCGTAACATCCCGAATGAAATCCTGGAGATAATCCAAAAATATCCTAAACATGCTCACCCCATGGAAGCTTTGCGCAGTATTGTCTCCCTTTTGGGAATGTATGACACTGACGATGAATTACATACCCCAGAAGCCAACGCCAGAATAGCCATCAAATTGATTGCTAAATTCCCCACAGCTGTGGCAGCTTTTGAAAGATTCCGGCAGGGAAAAGATTATGTGGCTCCGGAGGATAATTTAGACCATTCTGCCAATTTCTTGCATATGTTCCGCGGACCAATCCCCTCAGATTTGGATGTCCGAGCCATGGATGCCTGTTTGATTTTGCACGCGGACCATGAGATGAATGTCTCCACCATAAGCTGTCGAGTAGTCATCTCCTCTTTATCGGATATGTATTCAGCCATCTGTGCCGGAGTAGGCAGTCTCAAAGGTCCCTTGCATGGGGGTGCCAACGAAGAGGTAATGAAAACTTTAGAAGAGATTGGATCTTTGGAGAATACCGAAAAATGGGTCAAAGATTCCTTAGCTAAACATTTCAAGATACCGGGTTTTGGTCACCGGGTTTACAAATATTACGATCCCAGAGCAGCCATTCTGAAAAATTTTGCCGAAGAATATGCTAAAATTAAAAAAGAGATTTCTGAAAAATTGCAGATGACGGAATTAATTGAAAAGCTAATGGTCGAATCCCTAGGAGAATCCAAAGGGATTTACCCCAATGTAGATTTGTACTCCGGGTTGATTTACAGCACCATGGATATTCCCAAAGACCAGTTCACCCCCATATTTGCTATTGCTCGGGTGGCGGGCTGGTGTGCTCAAATCTTAGAGCAGCTGGCTGACAACCGAATTTATCGTCCTCGCTGTCATTACACTGGGACTTTAGATAAGCCATATATTCCAATAGACAAAAGATAGCTGAATTTAAATCTTCCTCCTGCAATAACACTCAAATACCCACTTCAAGATATTTCATGAATTTGCTTTATTATCAATTTCGTTTTGGCACTGTTTTTTTTAAAGCAACCCCCCCAAAAAAATCTTGACTCTTGAAAAAATAATTGTTGCAGGAAGACAACTTCGAAAAGAAAGCTTTGATAGGAACCCTATTCCTGGGTGGGGGCTTGAACCTGGGGCTTCTTTGAAGGAATGAAAGTAGCTACAAAGTCTCTCAAAGTAAAAGACATTTCCCGGGCATTCTGGTACCGTTCTTCTGAATTTTTAGCCATGGCTCTTTCCAAAATCCGGTCAAAGAAACGGGGAACCTTGGGATTAACGGTAGAAGGCCCGGCCGGATGGGTATTCAGAATATTATAAATCAAAGCGGTAATGGTCTCCCCTTTGAAAGGTTTTTCACCGGTCAGAAGCTCATACAAAACCACTCCCACCGAGAAAATATCGGAGCGGGCTGAAGCCTGTTTTCCCTGCAGCTGCTCCGGAGAAATATAATTGGGAGTTCCCATAGCCACACCGGTCTGGGTCATATTGGTGGCATCAAAACGGGCGATACCGAAATCCATCACTTTGATTTTGAAATCCTCTAAAACCATGATATTGGCCGGCTTTATGTCTCTATGCACAATCCCTTTAGAATGCGCATAATCTAAAGCATCACAAACCTGAATAATGATATTGGCCAGAATTTTATAATTCCACTCCATCCCTTTTTTAATCAGTTTTTCCAGAGTATGTCCTTTTAAATACTCCATGGCGATATACTGAAATTCCCCCTGGTGTCCCACATCGTAAATGGTCACAATATTGGGATGAGAGAGCTTTCCAGCCGCCTTGGCTTCTCTGACTAATCTTTCCTTTAACTCTTCTACTTCCGATGGGTCAATCGCAAAATCCAGGCGAATGGTTTTCAGGGCTACCGGGCGGTCAATAGCCGGGTCCATCCCTTTATACACCATTCCCATAGCTCCTTTACCTATAGTTTCCACCACTTTGTATCTGCCGAATTCAGTAAAGGTAGGAGCTGCTCCAGATAGGGTAGGTGTAGGGGTCTTACTCTGTTTCTTTTCTTCTTCGATAGCCGGGATATCCATGGTTTCATAAGAATCCTCCACTTTAACGGTTATGGTTTTGGTAGCTGATCTGGAATCCGGTTCCAGGTATCGGTCCTCTCTCATATAGCTGGGGACGTCGTATTCCTCTTCCTCATATTCCTCAAATTCCCGATAAGCTCTTCTCTTCTCGGCTTTTTTCTGCTCCTCTTTGGATTTAATAGCCGGGCTGGCCGCTAAGAAAAAGACCAGCTCCAAAAAGGGGAAGAAGGTTTTGGAAATAATGTTAAGGGCGGAAAACAAGATAAAATTTAAATTTATCAGGACAAACATAAAGACCCCTAAGATAATGAATCGGTAAATCAAAGAGACCCGTGGTAGCATAAAAGCTGAAAAAACTCCGATTAAGATTATCATCAGCAGGCCGAGGCTGAAACTGTTAGCCGAATTAAGAAAGTTGTGGTGAATAATATTCTCAACCACTTGGGCGGTTTTCTCCACACCCGGTAAGCCAAAGGAAAAGGGGGTATTGACCTGGGGTGCCAGACCTGAGGCCGAAAGTCCGATTAAGACGACTTTGTTCTTGAATTGAGATGGGTCGGTTTTCTGTTTTAAAATATCCACCGCCGAATAAGTCTGGAAAAGACCGGCCGGGCCGTTGTAATTGATTAACATGCGGCCTTTGTTATCTATAGGGATGTCAATATCTTTCAGTCGAACCGCATTACCTGGATCAATTTTGACGTCGCTGGATGGAATCTGCAAAAATCTTTTAGCCACCTGAACCGCCAGAGCCGGATAATAGTTATCCCCGTAATTAATGATCAAAGGCTCTCTACGGGTTTTCTGGTCTCGTTCCACCTCGGTGTTGATGAAACCCAAGTCAGCCGAAACTTTGGCCAAGCTTGGCTCCGGAAAGGAAATATCCTTAGCCAATAAAGGAGGTTTGGATTTTAGTTTTATAAAGCTGTCATAAGTGAAGTAGCTGGATTTTAACACAGCCGGAGGTACCGGGTCGGCAAACTGGGGGCCCTCGCTTAAGGAAAACTTCAGCGGTAAAATTACATTACCGGCATTTTTCACCACCAGGGTCAGGGTATGCAGGCCGGCGCTGTCCGACAAAAGCTTTTTATTCAAGGGGATATCTAAGCCGATAACCTTCGGGCCGCCGTTTGAAATTTGATAAATCAAAGAAGCCAAGAGGCCGTTGTCCCAGGGCCAGTAGCCAAGTTGGTCTAAAGATTTATCGTCAATGGTAACGATGGTAATATCTGTACCGGGATTATGAGTTCCCCGGTATTTGAACATCAAATCCACCAGCTTGGTCTCGATTTTTTCCGGCAGGGAGTGCTGGTCTGAATACAAAGCCAGAACGAAAACGGTGATTAAAATATATAGAATGAATCCGGAAAATTGTTTGTACATTTTATCTTCCCAAAGCTAAACGTTCAATCAAATACTGGGGTAAATTGGCTTTTTTCATCTTTCTCTGGGCTTTTTTGATATCGTAAGCCACCCGGCGCAGTTGAGCGGTTTTATTATCCGCATCATAGATCAGATAGCAGGCCTGATTATTCCCGTCCCGGGGCTGCCCCACCGAGCCGATGTTTATCATGTATCTGAATTCTTCCTCAATCTGGACACAGCTATCGTTGTGAATGAAACAATGGCGGTCTTTGTATTTTTTGATAATCACCGGCCGGTGAGAATGTCCGATCAGACAGACTCTTTTGGTAAAGTAAGAAAAATTCTCTTCGGCTTCGGACAGGTTCAAAATGTAATGCCAGTTTTCCGGCTCTTTGGGGGTGGAATGCACCATATGGAAATCTCCCTGCTTGCAGCATAACAGATAATTGGATAAAATCTCCAGGATCTTGTCGTTCAAAATGGTTTTGGTCCAGTTGATGGAATCTTTGGCATATTGATTGAAAAAATCGGTGTCCAGAAGTCCCAGAGAAGCATAGTCATGGTTTCCCATCAGGCATTTGGTGGTCACCTGGCTGATAAGTTTCACGCATTCATTGGGGGAAGCACCGTAGCCGACCGCATCTCCCAGAAAATAAATTTTGTCTAACTTTTGCTCCTCAAAATCCTTGGCGACCGCGGTTAGGGCCTCTTCGTTAGAATGAACATCCGAAAAAAATCCATATTTCATGTTACTTTTTTCCCTCTAAGTAGCGGAATACGGATTTACCCACCTGGATCAAATCATCATTTTTTAACACGCAGCGGTCAACGTCTTCGCCGTTGACTTTGGTTTTCCCCTTTTTGCCCACATTGACCAAGACATGGCTGGTATCCTCTTCCACAATCTTGGCCTGCAGACTGGAAACCCAAAATCCTTTAACTTTGATGTTGGCAAATTCAGCTTTGCCCAAAGTCACCACCGGCCGGCTTATGCGGTATTGATGGACATCGGTCTGGTCTTCGCCCATTAAAACCGAGGTCCCGGCCTTGCTGATAATCTCTTTTTCTCTTTTGTCTTTTTCGATGAGCTCTTTTTGCTTTTTGGTGTGCAGAACCATAGTCCCTTCAAAATTATCCCCCTGACCCTCCCGGGAGGCGTCCCGGTGATAAATCAAAGTAAATTTTCCGATGGTGATGATGTCATTATCTTTCAAGATCTCCTCGGTGACTTTGCGGTTGTTGACAAAAGTCCCGTTTAGACTTTCGTTGTCAATGATTAAAGTGGAGCTGTCATTGAATTCGATCTGGGCATGTTTGCGGGAGACTCCCCGATTATCCAAAACAATGTCATTATCCGGGGTCCTTCCGATGGAGATTCTTTTCTTTTCGGTGACCACCCTCTCGATCACTCTATCTTCAAATTTGACTAATATTTCTGGCATAAAGAGCTCCTTTTTAAATGCGGCTAAGCCTGCTTCGGTATTAAATAAAATTTGCTTTGTTTGTCAAGCAAGCAGTCCAAAATAACTTGCCTGAAATGCTCCGTTCAATTATATTTTTCGGCAGGAAGCTGATAAACTTAAGCGGTTTCCAAAAGCCCTAAATTATGAATCCACAACGGATTTTAAACTTGCTGGAAAAAGTCAGAAAAAGAAAGGTTTTGCCCAAACAGGCTCTGGAAAGCTTAAAGAAACTTCCCTTTGAAAACTTGGGTTTTGCCAACGTGGACCATCACCGGCACTTAAGAAAAGGGTACGCGGAGGTTATCTATGCTCCCGGAAAGACTATCGAGCAGATTGTAAAAATCGCTCATTCTATAAAGACCCACGGCTCAGAAGTGTTTATCACCAGAGCAGAAGCGGATATTTATAAATCTATAAGAAAAATTTTTACCCAGGCAGAGTATAACCCCGTTGCCAAAGGAATCGTAATCAAAACTTCCAATAAGAAGAAAAAGAAAGTGGGGGGCATATTGGTTATCTCGGCCGGTACCGCCGATTTGCCGGTAGCAGAAGAAGCCGCCATGACCGCTGAAGTTTTGGGAAATAAGGTCCAGAGAGTTTATGACGTAGGGGTAGCAGGAATCCACCGATTTTTGGCCCACTGGGAAAAGCTCCAAAAAGCCAAAGTTATAATAGTGGTAGCCGGGATGGAAGGGGCTTTGGCCTCGGTAGTAGGTGGAATGGTCAACAAACCGGTAATAGCGGTTCCCACCAGTGTCGGCTACGGAGCCAGCTTCGGAGGAATCGGAGCTTTGTTAACCATGCTAAATTCCTGTGCTTCCGGAATCACGGTGGTCAATATCGACAACGGCTTTGGAGCCGGTCTGGCCGCCAGCTTAATCAATCAGTCGGGACAAAAAAGATGAACACCGTCAAAATCACCTTATTTTCCTTCGTTTTCGCCACGGCTAACTCAATCTTCATCCTGTTAAGTCAAATTTTCCGCTGGAGAGGTTATAATTTCAAACTGAAATTTGAAAAAGCCAAGTTTGACACCATCAACAACTCCATTCCCATTTTATTTATGGTAGCCATATCCTTAGTGGTCTCTATCTACCTTTATGAAAAATATTTTTACACCTGGCAGGAGGCGCCTGTGGTTCTGATGGTTTGTGGTATTATCCTGGCATCAATTTTAGTGGTCATTAATATTATGTATCAGCTAAAAAATTAAGATTATGAAAATAGCTTATTTTGACTGTTTTGCCGGTATATCCGGAGATATGATTTTAGGAGCTCTTTTAGATTGCGGTCTGGATGAAAAATTGTGGAGAGAAAAGCTTTCTTTATTACCCATCTCCGGCTATGAGCTTAAAGTGTCCACTGTGTCAAAACATCATTTAAGCGGGAAAAAAGTGGATATCAAAATAAAAGAGTCGCAAAAACATCGAAACCTGAAGGATATTTTGAAAATTATTAATGATAGCTCACTGGATTCTGATATTAAAGAAAAAGCCAGTCTGGTTTTCAACCGCCTGGCAAGTGCTGAAGGGAAAGTGCATGGGAAATCTGCCGAAGAAGTTCATTTTCATGAAGTTGGAGCTATGGATGCCATTTTAGATGTGGTTGGGTCGGTTATAGCATTAAGACTTTTAGGGATTGAAGAAATTTATGCTTCGGCTTTACCTGTAACTCATGGATTTGTAGAATCAGAGCACGGGAAATATCCAATCCCCGGTCCGGCCACCTTAGAATTATTAAAAGATTATCCGGTAAAAAAAATCGATATGACCGGTGAATTGGTTACTCCCACCGGTGCCGCCATTATTACCAGTTTAGCCAAGTTCTCCCCCAGGTTTGATTTTAAATTAGAAAAAACCGGTTACGGTGCCGGGACTTCAGATTTTAAGGAGATTCCCAATTTTTTGCGAGTTTTAATCGGTGAATCAATACATAAATTCGAAGAGGATGAAATTGTAATTTTGGAAACCAATTTAGACAATACTCAACCGGAGCTGGTCGGCTATATAGTAGAAAAATTACTTTCTCAGGGGGCTTTGGATGCTTTCTTGACTCCGGTGATTATGAAAAAAAACAGGCCGGGAGTGATTTTGACCGTTCTGGCTGAAAAAGATAATTATCAGAAACTTTTGGATATTATTTTTAGAGAATCTTCTACCACCGGAGTGAGAATTCAGACCAGTTTCAGAAAAAAGTTACCCCGTAAAATTGAAGAAGTGGAAACCAAATTCGGGAAAGCCAAAGTGAAAATTGCCGGAGAAAATAATTTTTTGGAGATTCTGCCGGAGTTTGAGGGTTGTAAAATCTTGGCGGAGAGAAATAATGTTCCGCTTAAAATAATTTATGAAGAAATTAGAAAAGCATACCTGGAAAGGGCAAAGAAAAAATGACGGATTTGTCGGCTTACAAAAATATCTGGGTCTGGGCAGAACAAAAGCAAGGTAAAATCTCCTCAGTGGTGATGGAAGCTTTAGGGGTAGCCAGAAGCTTAGCAGAAAAAAGAAAAGCGGAAGTGTGGGGGATTTTATTCATCGAAAAAAACGATAAGCAAGCCCAGGAATTGATTTCTCACGGGGCGGATAAAGTTATCTTGGTGGAAAATCCCAGTGTGAAATTTTTTGTGGATGAAATATATGCCAGATTACTTTTTGAATTAGCTAGTGAATTTAAGCCGGAAGCGATTTTAGGGGAGGCGACTTTTTACGGAAAGGCCTTATTTCCACGGGCTGCGGTCAAACTGCATACCGGGGTAGCGGCTGACTGCACCGCAGTTTCAATCAATCCGGATACGGGAGATATCGTTGCCACTCGGCCCTGCTACGGCGGAAATGTTTTAGCGGAAGTCGGTTTTAATCAGGTCCGTCCCCAGCTGGTAACCCTGAGGCCAAAATCCGGCAAAGAGCTATCCCCAGATGCAAATAGAAAAGGGGAAATAATAAAAAAGGAATTTCCTCAGGAAAAATATCAAGCCCGCACCAGGGTCAAGGAGATGGTCAAAGAGGCGGCTCAGGCAGTGAATTTAGCTGAAGCAGATATAATTGTTTCAGGTGGCCGGGGATTAAAAGGTCCGGAGAATTTTCATCTGGTTAAAGAGTTAGCAGATGTTCTCGGAGGGGCCATGGGAGCTTCCCGGGCTGTGGTGGATGCCGGCTGGGTTCCCTATGCTCATCAGGTGGGTCAGACCGGAAGAACTGTTAATCCCAAGCTTTATATTGCCTGCGGAATTTCCGGAGCCATTCAGCATTTGGTGGGGATGCAGTCTGCTCGGATAATTGTAGCCATAAACAAAGACAAGGATGCCCCGATTTTTAAGGTGGCAACCTACGGAATTGTGGGGGATATTTTTGAAATTCTGCCGGCTTTGTCCAAGAAATTCAGAGAGATGTTGAAAAAATAAATTGCCAAAAAATATCACTTCTAATTACAAGCTATAGGAAAACCTATAGCTTTATTTTTGCGGTTATCCTTGCAGGATGCTTCACTATGGGAAAAGTTAAATTAAAAAGAGGAGAAGAGAAACGGATTAAAGCCGGGCATCTGTGGATTTTCAATAATGAAATAGATAAAATTTTGGACTTAAAAGAAAACGGAGAAATTGTTGAAGTATTAGACCATAAAGGAAATTTTGTGGCCAAAGGTTACTACAATAAACATTCCCTGATTTCAGTCAGAATTTTGACCAGCGATTTAAATCAAGATATTGATAAAAATTTTTTAAAAGAGAAAATGACCAAAGCTTACCAGTATCGCCAAAATATTTATCCTCGACTCTCATCTTACAGAGTAGTTTACAGCGAAGGAGATTTGCTGCCCGGGTTGATTGTCGATAAATATGAGAATTTTCTCTCGCTGCAGATTTTGACTTTGGGAATGGAGAAGTTGAAAATCTTTATTTTGGAAGTTTTAGAGGAACTTTTCCAGCCGGAGGGAGTGGTTTTGAAAAATGATTCGGTCTTCAGAGAGATGGAGGGTCTGAAAAAAGAAATTACAATTGTCAAAGGAAATTTTGATGCTCACCAGATAATTGAAGAGTATGGGTTGAAATTTTACGTAGATTTGCTCAAGGGGCAGAAAACCGGTTTTTTCTTTGACCAGAGAGAAAATAGAGGTCTGACAGCTTCCGTAAGCAAAAACCGAAAAGTTTTGGACTGCTTTTGTTATACGGGAGGTTTTGCTCTGGTGGCTGCTAAAGGTGGCGCTAAAGAAGTTTTGGGTGTGGATGAATCAGAATCGGCTGTAAAATTAGCGCAGGAGAATGCTAAATTAAATAATTTTAACAAGGTGACTTTCCAGAAACAAGAAGTTTTTAACTTTTTGAGAAAGTTAAATTCAGCCGGTGAAAAATTTGACATGGTAATATTGGACCCTCCGGCTTTTGTGAAAAGTAAGGAAAAATTGAAGGAAGGAATCAAAGGTTATAAAGAAATCAATCTACAGGCCATGAAATTGCTCAATTCTGGCGGTATTTTGATTAGCTGCAGCTGCTCTTATCAGTTCTCGAAAGAAGACTTTTTAAATATGATAAAGAAAGCTGCCACAGATTCCGGTAAGAAGTTCCGATTGATAAAAGAGCTTACTCAAGCAGCTGACCATCCTATTCTATTATCTATGCCGGAAACTCAATACTTGAAAGGTGTAATTTTAGAGGTCTTATAAAATGAGAATTGCAGTTATTGATTTAGGGACTAATACAGTTTTGCTCACCCTCGCTGAAATACAGAAAAATAGAGCGATAAAATCACTTTTAGAAGCTAAAGAGACCCCCCGTCTGGGAGAAAATGTTGATAAAACCAAAAAGATTTCATCCGCCAGCATCAGAAGAGTTCTAAAAACTATCCAGGATTTTCAAGAGAAAGCCCTAAAACTAAAAGCGGAAAAGATTATTTTGATGGGGACGGCGGCTTTGAGAGGAGCCAAGAATACCTCTTACTTCAAAAAATTGATTCAGAATAAAACCGGCTTAAAATTGGAAGTCATTTCCGGAAAAAAAGAAGCGGAATTGGCTTTCTGCGGAGCGATTGCTGATTTTAAACACGGAAGTAAAAAATTTACTTCACTGGATATTGGCGGTGGTAGCACAGAGGTAATTGTAGGCACTCAAAAGAAAATTTTAAAATTAAAAAGTTTAAATCTAGGGTCCTTGAGATTCACCGAAAGATTTTTGAAAAATGAAAAAGATGGCTATTTCAAAACGCTTGAATTTATAAATCAGAAATTTTCGGAACTAAAGAAAAATTTTCGCCTGAAAAATTCGCTTCTGATTGGGAGCGGAGGAACCATTACTACATTGGGAGCTTTGAGTTTAAATCTAAAAAAATACGAAAGAGACAAAATACATGGGTTGGTTTTGCCAATCCCAAAAATAAACTATCTTTTGGAAAAGTTGAGCAATATGTCCTTGGCTCAAAGAAGAAGATTTATGAAAATTGACCCCCAAAGAGCAGATATAATAATTGCGGGAACAGCTATTTTGCAGCAGTTTATGGAGCAATTTGGGTTTACGGATATCATTATATCCGACAAAAGCTTAAGATGGGGGGTTTTAGAACAGATTCGAGCCGAATTATGAAACAAAAGAGCTTGACAAAATCGGGCTTTGGTATTAACTTTAGGTGATGGCAATACAGCAATTTAGCCGGTCCGAGTGACGCCCCACTCGGTTTTTTATTAAGCGAGTTCAACTTGCCCATTAAAAAAACCTTAACTTTAATCCTTCTTTTTTTCCTAATTCCCATTTCCGCTTGGGCGGATTTATTCAGCTACGAACTTGGACAAAGCTCACCTCGTCCGGCCGGAAATAGTGTGGTGGAAATTATCTGGGATGGGAAAAATCTGTGGGTGGCAACCAGCTCCGGTTTAAGCCGCACCTCTGATGGAGGTACAACCTGGGAAAATTTCCATGTCACAGACGGTTTAAACTCCGAAGAAATTTCAGCTTTGGCCGGGAAAGATTCGCTGCTCTGGGTGGCTACCTCTATTTCACAGCTCCAGCAAGGTCAACTAGTTCCCACCGGAACCGGATTCAATAAAAGCACCGATATTGGAGCAAGCTTTCTTTCCTTCAAGCCGGAACAGGCCAATTTCGCCTTCAAATTAGCTTACGATATTGCCCTGGCAGACAGTTTTGTGTGGGCTTCCTGTTTTGCCGGAGCTTTAATCAGAACCAAAAATGATTCGGTCTGGCAGAATGTTTTCGTGGATGTCATTGCCAGAGATGATTATAAGCAGAACGGGTTCGGCAACAATCTGAATAACAGATTCTTCTCGGTCGTGGCAGATACCCTGGACCCGGACACAACCGTCATCTGGACCGGAACCGCCGCGGGTGTTTATAAATTTATTTATGCTCCGCTGGATTCCACCGATACCCTGTTCACCCCGGTCGATTCGGCCACTGGTTTTGCCGACAGCGTGATTCATTACGGTCAGATAAATGTAGTGACCTGCAGTTTCATAGGTTCCATTGTCTGTGATTCCGCGGATTCGGCCAACGGCTATCATATTGAGATAGATACTTTGATCTGTGACGGGGATACCCTGATAACCATAGATTCGGTCATCTGCTTTGCCACCGGGTTGGTGGTGGATACTGATTTTGTCAGCTATGCCAGACCCGGGATTTCCGGCAATTTTGTGGTATCCTTAGCCCTTCAGACTTTCGGAAGCAAAAAAATTATCTGGGCCGGAACCCAGCCCACCTTTAATCCTACTGAATTTCCGGCTGCCAGCAAATCGGAGGATAACGGTAAAACCTGGAGTGCCACTCTGGCAGGGGATTTGGTCTGGAATTTTGCCTTTCAAGATTCGATTGTCTGGGCCGCCACCAGTTCCGGCTTAAAAAAATCGACTGATTTAGGTCAAAACTGGAGTACTTATGATTTCATTCAGGATTCCTTTGATTCCTTAGGCAACCAGATAACCTCAAGGGAATATTTTGCGGTCCGAACCATCGGGGACACGGTCTGGGCCGGGGGAGAAGACGGTCTGGTAAAAACCACTGATGGAGGCACAACCTGGAAGGTTTTTCGCACCTATGTTCCTATCGGGACTCAAAATTCAAAAACCGCTTACGCCTATCCCAGTCCCTTTTCACCCCAGCTTTCCACCGGTATAACCAGAATTCATTACGCTCCTAAACAAAACGGAAAAGTAACCATCAAAATTTATGATTTCGCCTTAAATTTAGTGGCCACTCTTTTGAATAATCAGATTCGTCAAGCCGGCGTTGAATATGATGAAATCTGGGATGGTCGGAATAAAGACGGGAAAATTGTGGCTAACGGCATTTATTTCTTCAAAGTAGATGCAGAAGGTGGGCAGAAAGAGTGGGGGAAAGTGGCGGTGATTAGATGAAAAACAAACTCATTTTCATACCATTAATTCTAATCCTGGCGATTTTGCTTTCCTCTAATATCTCTTTAGCAGAGACCGGAGGTGGAGGTTATCCTGGGGCATTCTTTCAAACTTTCTGGGGTGCCAGAGCTATGGCTTTGGGTGGAACCTATGTAGCTATCGCAGATGATGCCGAAGGAAATTTATTCAATCCGGCCGGAAGCGCCATGGTAAAAGAGAAATTAGCGTCCGGCTCTTACAGGCAGATGTCTTTAGACCGTCGAATCGGGTATTTAGCTTATACCCAGGTGATAAAAAATGAAGCCGGTATCGGATTGAACTGGATTAATGTAGCAGTAGGTGAGGTAGAGCAAAGAGACGGCAACGGACAGGTAACCGGTTCTCTTTCTAATTATCAAAATCTGTTTGCCCTGACTTTTTCCCGCCGGGTCAGTCCCGAGTTTTCAGTGGGAGTAAACCTCAAGTATTTGCAAACCAATTTGGGTAATATCCAGTCCTCCGGGGTCGGTTTTGATGTAGGGGCTTTGTATTTACCCCGTTCCTATCTGCGGGTGGGATTGGTGGTGGAAAATTTCGGACTGAAACATAACTGGAGTTCCGGTGATTTCTGGGGTGATTACGGACTTCCCGGCTCATCCCATACCGAAGAATTTCCGGTCTCGGCTAAGTTAGGAGCGGCGGCTTTATTTCTAAAAAACCAGCTTTTGGTAGCCCTAGACTTAGAAAAAAGGGAAAATCAGGATATACTGCTTCACCTTGGCGGAGAATATTGGTATAGAAATATCATAGCCGCCAGAGCCGGCTTGAACCGGGGAGATTTAACCTTGGGTCTGGGTTTAAAGCATAAATTGAGAAAATTAACCGTATTTGTTAATTATGCCTTCATCACCGAGTCGGTTGCTGCCGGTGCGGACAACTTAATTTCTCTACAAGTGGGGTTTTAGCATGATAAAAAAGTTCCTTTTGGCAGGATTAATTTTTTTGGTCAGCGGTTTTTCAATTGCCCGGGCTTTACCCCAGACCACCGGTCTGGCTTATCTGAAATATAATTTTCTGCCCAAACCAACCAGTTTGGGAGAGGCATTTACCGCTTACTCGGAAGGTTTATCCAGTTTGCATTTTAACCCTTCCGGTTTAGCCGGCGGCTCTAAAAATGAAATTGTTTTTATGCACAACAGCTGGTTTCAGGATATTTCTTTGGATTATTTAGCGGCCGGTTTCAACATAAAAAGTCACCATATAGCAGTCGGGTTTACCTTCCACCAGATTCCGGGTCTGGAAAAAAGAACCGGCCCATCTTCTTCACCACTTGCGACTTTTGATGCTCATGACTTGGCTCTGGATTTTTCTTATGCCCGAAAATTAAGGGAAGAGATAAATGTGGGAATCAGTCTGAAATATTTGTATGAA
>Ga0154874_171_pt1 | contig 38702 bp, 32 predicted proteins | sample Rifle2008BG19ft_FD_105846 | JGI IMG/M metagenome (GOLD analysis project Ga0154874, IMG submission 105846) | candidate division Zixibacteria bacterium RBG_19FT_COMBO_42_43
CCTCTCCATATAAAATTGGTAGATTATTGCGGGAGTAACTCAGTTGGTAGAGTCACAGCCTTCCAAGCTGTTGGTCGCGGGTTCGAGTCCCGTCTCCCGCTTTTTGAAATCAAGGATTAAGGATTAGGGAAGATTCAGAGCAAGGGTTAATTTCGTTCATACGTTTTTTGGAATTGTAAATTTATTGTTCTGCTTTATCAGAAATCCTTCTTGACTATCCTGTTTTAATTTTTTACTATCCCTAATCACTTATGCTCTCCTTAGCCCGAAAAGCGGAACTGATTTTATTGGCTCTGACTTTTATCTGGGGAAGCACCTTTGTCCTGGTAAAAATAGCGTTAGGTTATTCCTCACCATTTTTATTTTTAGCCACCCGCTTTTTTATAGCCACGCTGGTGGTGCGGCTGATTTTTGCAGATAAATACAACGTCATTCCCAAAGAGACCATTCGGGCCGGAATTATTTTAGGAATTTTTCTTTTTTTCGGATTTGCCTTTCAGACCTTGGGATTGCGGCTTACCTCAGCTTCCAAATCCGCTTTCATCACCTCTATCTCCTTTGTTCTAGTCCCCATCTTAGCCATATTCTTGACCAAAGACAAGCCAAAGGCTTCCTCCTGGGTGGGGATGGGACTGGTTTTAATCGGAATGTATTTTCTGACCCTGCCGGAGTCCCAGAAATTCAACATAGGTGACTTCTTAACCCTTTTATGCGTGGGGGCATTTGCTCTTCAAATTATCTATGTGGAAATTTATAACAAAAAATATGATACCGCCCAGCTTTTGTATGTCCAGCTTTTAACCACCTGTGTGTTATCAATACCTTCCCTTTTCTTGTTCGATAAATTTCAATTCGATTTGGGCTCCTCCTTGATTCTCACTCTTTTGATAACCTCGGTTTTAGCCACCAGCTTGGTTTTTTATCTGCAGAACAAATATCAACAATATACCACCGCAACCAAAGCCGCTATTATATATGCTCTGGAGCCGGTCTTTGCTTCTTTTTTTGCTTACTTTAGTTTCGGTGAAACCTTTGCAACGGTCAGCTTGATTGGAGCAGGATTGATTGTCTGCGGAACTTTAGTTTCCGAACTGGGTAAATTTTAATGGACCGAAGAATTCTCTTCTTGATTTTGGCGGTATTTACGGTTTCCTGGGCTGCTATTTTAATCAAACTTTGCTCGGCACCGCCCCTGGTAATCGCCTTTTACCGGATGTTCATTGCTTCTGTGATTTTATGTCCCCTGGTTTTTCTGAAACATTTTTCGGCCCTAAAACAACTTTTAGCTGAAGCGCCCAAACTTGCTATTTTATCCGGAATCTTTTTGGGTTTGCACTTTGCCTTTTGGGTGACCTCTTTATTTTACACCTCGGTTTCCAGCTCAGTTGTTATTGTAGCCACCCAGCCGGTTTTTGTGGCTTTATTTTCCTTAATTTTTTTGAAAGAAAAAGCAACGCTTTTGGTCTGGCTGGGAATTATTTTAGCGCTTTTTGGGGTAGCAATAATCGGCGGAGGGGATTTTGCCAATTTGAAAGGGGATTTGTTGGCTCTGCTGGGGGCTATTATGGCAGCGGGTTATCTGACTTTGGGCAGAAATATCAGAAAAAAATATGACCTGATACCCTACATCTTCGTGGCTTATTTTGTTTCCTCAATAGTTCTGGCTTTTTTCATAATCATATTGGGAGACTCTTTCTCTCCTCTGACTCTGAAAAATTTTGCTTGGTTTATTTTGTTAGCCATAATTCCTACTTTAATCGGGCATTCTCTCTATAACTGGCTTTTGAAATATGTCAAGGCCTATCTGGTCGGAATTTCGATTCTGGGTGAGCCAATCGGTGCTTCCATCTGGGCTTTCTTGATTTTCAAAGAAGTTCCCAGAACCTCTTTATATCTGGGAGCGGTTCTGATAATTTTGGGGGTTATTTTAGCTTTAACTGGAGAAAGAAGACAGAAAAATAGTTAATATCCTGGATAGAAATTTCAGCGAATTCCAACAGTTCAACCACCCGTTTTTAATAATCCTTCTCATTAAGCCGTTGTCCCACTTATTGATAATCGTTCTCATATTGTGATTTTTTCACAAATTTTTCTTGACAGCTCAAATATCTATTCATATACTCCAGCCAACTAAAGAGGAATTATGTTAGCTGAAGTTGAAAAAATTGAGAATTTTCTAAAACAGAGGCAGATCAAATTGACCGAGGAAAGAAAATTAATCATTGATGAAATGCTGGCATCGCAAAGACATTTTGGGCCGGAAGAGTTGTGGGAGCATTTGCGCCAGAAAGGGAAGAGGGTCTCACGAGCCACGGTGTACCGAACTTTGGAACTTTTGATTGAAGGTGGTTTAGTAAAAAAGGTTTGTTTGGGGGAACATTGTTTCAGGTATGAACATATCTTAGGCAGAAAAAATCACAGTCATATGGTCTGTTTAAAATGCGGGGCTTTAATCGAGTTCTTAGATGAGGCCATTGATGAAAGGCAAAAGCTCTTGTCACAACAGCAAGGGTTTGAGGTTTTGTCCCGCTGTTTTCAGATTTTTGGATATTGCAAGAATTGTACCCAATAGAAAATTTTTTTGAACTGTGGATGAGAATGAGTCTCAATCGCAAGCAAAAAAGCCAAGGGAGAGAAATGATTAGAAAAATAAGTAAAAAAACAGTTGGTTATGGTACATGCCTTTTCATCAACTTCTTGGTATTTAATCCGACGTCAGCTGTTACGGTCGAAGTTAAAGATACCCAGCCAGATACCACTGTTATCTATAAACTCCCAGCTATTGAAGTAATCGGAGAGAACAAAGATGCTTTGAAAAATATCCCCGGCTCCGGACAGATAATCACCAAAGATCTGCTTTTGAAAATTCATCCCATTTCGGTCCATGAAGCTTTGAGTCGAGTTCCCGGCTTACACCTAAGGGATGAAGAAGGTTTGGGTTTAAGAGCCAATATCGGAGTCAGGGGTTTATTTCCTACTCGTAGCAGTAAAGTTCTTTTGTTAGAAGACGGAATCCCCTTTGTACTGGCTCCCTATGGAGACCCAACCACCTATTATCATCCTCCCATAGACCGCTTTGAACGGATTGATATTCTGAAAGGGAGCGGACAGATTCAATTCGGACCACAATCCATCGGAGGAGTGATTAACTTTATAACAAGAACTCCACCCTTAGAGCCAAGCGGCTCTATATCAGTGGTTGGTGGAAGCCGTAATTTTTTTAAAACTTATACCACAGTCGGAGGGACCTGGGGGGATCTCAAATTGCTTTTGGATTATACCAGAAAACTGGGAGATGGTGCCCGGGAAAATATTCACTCTGAAGTTGACGACCTGACCGGCAAAATCGGCTTCAACGTGGGTAAGAAAAGTTCTCTATTATTGAAGCTAAATTATTACGGAGAAAATTCTCAAGTAACTTATGCGGGTCTAACCCAAGTGGAATACGAACAAAATCCCCGAGCCAATCCTTTTAAGGATGATAATTTTAAAGCCAGGAGAGTGGGACTTCACTCAATTTATTACTATCCGTTGACGGAGAAGATATTTTTGACAGCCAATCTCTATGGTTACAACATTCATAGAGACTGGTGGAGACAACATCACAACGGAGCCAATAATAACGTAATTCCGGCTACTGAAACCCAAACTAAGCCGGATACGGCAGTCACTGGCCGCCTGCGGGATTACTGGGTTTATGGAGTAGAGCCGCGTATGAAATTAAAGCTTTCCTTTCTGGGCTTAAAGCACAAAACCGATATTGGTTTTAGATTACATTACGAAATTCAAGACCGACAAGCTTTGCAGAATTTGACTTCCAGCACGGCTCGAAGCGGGACTTTGATTGAAGATAATGCACGCCAGACCGAAGCGGTGGCCTTATTTTTACAGGACCAGTTCTCACCTTTTGCCAAATCCTTAACCGTTACCACCGGAGTCCGTTTAGAGCATGTAAATTATGAGCGAACCAATCGATTATACTCCGGCGGGGCCGGGATAACCGGTAAAGCCAGTTTAACCGAAGTAATTCCAGGCCTAGGCATAAACTATACTCCCAGCTCAAAATTAACCTGGTTTGCCGGAGTTCATCGAGGGTTTGCACCTCCTCGGACTGAAGATGCCATTGACAATAATGGAAATCCGGTTGAATTGGATGCAGAGCTAAGTTGGAATTATGAATTAGGTTTAAGAAGTGAGCCTGTTTCTGGCTTAGATTTGGAATTTACCTTCTTCCGTTTAGATTTTGAAAATCAGATTATAGCTAATTCGATTGCAGCTGGAAGCGCTGGACCTTTAACCAATGCAGGACAGACCTTACATCAAGGAGGAGAAATCGGAACCACCTTTGATTTTGGCAAATTGTTCCATAAACTGAATGGTTTTAAAACCGACCTTTCTTACACCTATTTGCCGCTTGCTAAATTTGAAGGCACTCGTTATTCTGCTTTAACTGGTTCGGCTCTTTTGCCGGGTGAACCGGACCAGTTTTTAGTAACCGGAAACCGGCTGACTTATGCCCCGGAGCATGTTTTAAACACAGGATTGGAATTTTCTCACCACGAACAACTTGATTTGCGCCTTGAAGCTCTATATATTAGCCAACAATTTACGGATGACAGAAATACGGTGGCACCTACTCCCAACGGCAGAAGAGGATTGATTCCGGAATACACGGTTTTTAACGCTTCAGCCAATTATCATTGGAAAGCTATGAAGTCGACTTTTTTTGTAGCCATGAAAAACATCTTTGACCGGCTTTATATTGTAGATCGTTCCCGGGGTGTCTTGCCCGGGATGCCCAGAGTAGTTCAGGTGGGCTTAAGCAGAGATTTTTAATCTAAAAAACTTGTAACATCAGGAGAATCTAAGATGAATATACCATATCTTCAGCTGTTACTTTTGGGGGCTGTAGCCGGTTTTACCATTTATTTAGGACTGCCTTTGGCTTTTATTCCCAGAGTAGGGAAAAAAACTAAAAGTTTTTTGAATGTCTTTTCAGCCGGAGTTTTGATTTTCTTGCTGTATGAAATAATGGAAGAGATGTTTGAAGAGGTTGGACACAATTATTTAAATCTGCAACAGGGATTGGTTTCCTCCGGTGAACTTTTGGGTCAAATTTCTTTAATAGTAATCGGCTTAATTCTTGGCTTAGGCGGCCTGATTGTTTTCGAAAATAAATATATTGCTAAAAGTAAACCGGAAACACAGCTGAACCGACGAGGCAGCCATTTGGCCTTGATGATAGCCATCGGGATCGGTCTGCACAATCTAGGAGAAGGGTTAGCCATCGGGCAGGCCTTCATTCAGGGTTCAATGGGTTTGGCATTTACTTTAGTGATTGGTTTTGGGCTGCACAATGCCACCGAAGGTTTTGGGATTGTAGCTCCCTTATCCGGTGAGAAGCCCAAATTGAGCTTTATCGCCCTTTTAGGTTTGATCGGTGGAGGACCTACATTTTTAGGGACTATGATAGGAAGTTTCTACGCTTCTGAAATTTTGGAAATCATATTTTTGTCTATCGCGGCTGGTTCCATTCTGTATGTAGTGGTCAAATTACTGCAAATAGAATACAGAGTTAAGCAGTACCAAGCTTCTTTGGCCGGAGCCCTGTCAGGGTTCTTCCTGGCCTGGGGTTCGGAATGGATAGCTAAAGCGGCTATGCATTTTTAATCACGAAGGCACGAAAGTAAATCAACACGAAGAACACGAAAAAATCAAAGACCAAATCTTTTTTCAGCAGGGGTAGAATTCACTAATCTTCTGATTTTCTGCACAAGTCCTTCAATTTTCCGACAATCTAAGAAAGCTTGCTTTTAGGTACTTTTTCAAATATCATTTGAAAAGCGTATTATAAAAATGATAATTGATTTTATGCCATCTAAACATAATTATCTTCCTCTACTTTTAATTTTCACTCTATTTTTCCCGGGCTGGATATCAGCCCAATCCTCCAAAAAAGCTGAACCGATGGTTCTAAAGCATGCGGATGAATTGCAATCTAATTTAGATGAAGAAAATCAGATTATCTCCTTATTCGGCCGGGTCTGGTTCAAACAAGGAAAGATGGATCTAAGAAGCCAGAGAGCGGTCTGGTATAAAAAATCAGGTCTGGTGATTTTTATGGGGGAGGTAAACATCACGGATGTGGAATATGATTTAAGGGCTGACAAAGTCACCTATTACCAAAACTCCAAAAGAGCGGTAGCCGAAGGCAAAGTCAAATTAATAGATAAAGTCCAGGATATAATCCTAACCGGGGAAGAGGCAGAATATAAAAAGCAGGAAGAATTTTTGACCTTCCGGCAGTCTCCGTCTCTGATTTTAGACCCGCACAAAAAAGACAGCGCCCTGACCGTGACCGCCCAGATTCTGGAATACTCCCGCCAAACCCAGATTGGGACTGCCATCGGACAGGTGCAGATTACCAAAGGGGATTTAAAAGCCACCTGCGGCAGAGCGATTTTCTATCATCAGGAAAATAAAATCATCTTGAGCGAAAACCCCCAGGTAATCCAAAAAGAAAGCCAGATTTCCGGCAGTCAGATGGCTTTATTTTTGAAAGATAACAAACTGGAACAAATTGAAGTGGAGCAAGCCCAAGCTCTGTATAAAAACGTCAAGGATACCTTAAAAAATACTCAAGAGGAAAATCTCTTGTCCGGCAAAAAAATGGTTTTCAGCCTGAAAGATGAACAGATTGCCGAAATAAAAGTAATCGGAAATGCCCAGAGCTTATATTCACCGGCCACAGAAGACACCTCCAGAATTCCTAAAAATTTAGCCTCCGGGGATACGGTGCAGATTTTTCTTTCCAACGGAGAAGTAAAAAAAGTAATGATTTCCGGCGGAGCCCAGGGAGAATATTACTTTACTCCAGAAACCAAGGATACCCTTAATTTAGAAGACACAGTCAGATATCAGGCTTCAGCCATCGAGTATCAAGTGGATAAGGAGAAAATCAAGCTACTAGGTAACTCTCAACTTAACTGGAAAACAATTTCTTTGAACGCAGAAGAGATTGATTATGATTTAAAAAAAGAAGCCCTGCTGGCTTATGGAAGAAAAACTGAACAAAAGGGTGAAACCACTTATGTGGGCGCCCCGGTTTTGAAAGACAACTCCGAGCAGATTGTGGGAAAGCAGATGGCATATGACTTAAAAGCCAAAAAAGGGAAGGTCTGGGCCGGGGAGACCAATCTGGAAGCCGGAATTTATCGGGGAGAGCTTTTGAGAAAAATTTCAGATGAAGAATTACTAGTCAATTCCGCCAGATTCACTACCTGCGATAAAAATGACCCTCATTATTATTTCGGCTCTTCCAAAATGAAAATCATCACCCAGGATAAAGTGATTGCCCGACCGGTGGTTTTATACGTAGCCGGATTACCCATAGCCGCCCTGCCCTTTTATATTTTTCCCATCAAACCGGGCCGGCATTCCGGATTTTTAGCGTTAGATTTCGGAAATTTTACCGGGCTGGACAGATTTGTCAGAAATATCGGTTATTATTGGGCGGCCAGCCAATACTGGGATTTGGAGACTGCCTTAGATGTGTATGAGCAAAGCGGAATAATTTTGAGGGGTTCCGCCCACTATGCGGTGCGATACTTACTTTCCGGTTCGGTTTCCGGCTCATTCAAAAGAGAAATTCAAAAGAATCTCTTTACCGAAACCAAAAATTACCGCTGGGATTTGCAGGTCAACCATTACCAGACTTTTTCACCAACTTTTACCGTGTCCGCCTACGGCACATTTCTGTCCGACCGAAATTATTACCGGGATTTCAATCTCAACGCGGATGAAAGAAGAAACCGGATTCTGCGTTCCCAGGTCAACTTCAGCAAAAGATGGAGCACCATCGGAACCAGTTTAGCTTTAGACCAGAATCTGAATTTGGATACCGAAAGCCGAACCTTATTTTTGCCCAAAGCTTCACTCTCCAAGGCGTCTTCCCCAATCTTTCCGGGCACTTCATCTCAATCTAAAAAATGGTACAATTTCATCTACTACTCCTTAAATTCCAATTTCACCAATCTGAATCAAAGAGACAAAGACACTAGCGGAGCTTTTCTATACAAAAAATTTATGACCTCGGATAATTTTCTGTCTCTCAATTTTTCGCAAAACATCTTACGCTATTTTTCCTTTTCCCCCCGAGTCAATTACCGTGAGACCTGGTATTATGTTTTCAACACCAATTTGAGCAAAGATTCGGTAGCAACTGAGAATTTTGAGAGAAGAGGAATCTACGATCTGGGAGTCAATTTCCAAACCAATCTCTACGGAACTTTTCTGACCAGAATCGGAAGCCTTATCGGATTCAGGCATGTAATGACACCTTCGGTCGGTTTTGGCTGGCAGCCCAAGTTCACTGAAAACGAAGCGTTGCGTATTTTCACCGGCGGCGGAGGCTTTTCGAGTGAAAGACAGTCTATGAATTTCAGTCTGAATAATTTATTCCAGATGAAAATAAAACAGAATGAGCAGGAAAGAAAAATAGAACTTTTTAACCTGAATTTTGCCTCCGGCTATAACTTTAAAGCTCCGACCCGAAAGCTTTCACCTCTTTCAACCGTTCTAAGAACTGCGGCCATTCCGCACTTAGATTTGGCATTGAGTGCGGTGCATGAATTTTATCATCCCACGAGCAACAAATTTTTGAGATTTTCTCCCCGCCTGGCAACCTTCAACATTTCCGGCAATTTGTACTTTCAGGGGACATCCCCAACTGAAGCTCCACAAACTGAAGGATATACCAACTCTTCTAAAAGCAACTGGAAAGTGGCGCTTTCTCACAACTACAGCGAAATCAGAGGCACTTCCGCTACCGTCAAAACCCACTGGCTGGGATTCAATACCCAGTTCCCGGTGACCAGAAACTGGTTTTTGACCTATTCCAGCCGCTATGATTTCGACCAAAAGAAGTTTGCCGACCAGAACTTTGAAATCTACCGAGACCTGCACTGCTGGGAAGCCCGTCTGGTCTGGGTTCCGGAGGGATTCAGGGAAGGATTTTATTTCAGAATAAATATCAAAGCCCTGCCGGATGTCAAATTCGAAAAGGGCCCGGGCGGCCTGGGTGGCTTTTTGCAGCAGACTTTATATTAGAAGTTCTGTCAAAAAAAATAAAAAAAAACTTGACAAACCCTTGTCGTTATGCTATAGTTAAACCAGTGTGAGATGGTTAAAATCAACCTTAAACCCTAAACATTAAGGGGGTGAGTAAATGACTAAAGAGGAGCTAGTAGGTAAGATAGCCAAGGAAGCCGACATCAGCAAGACCAAAGCCAACACGGCTTTGAAGGCCTTGTTCGAGGGAGTCACCGTAGCTTTGAAGAAAGGTAAGAGAGTCAGTTTTGTGGGGTTTGGGACTTTTACCGTGGGACGCAGAAAAGCTCGTATGGGAAGAAATCCCCAGACCGGTGCTACCATCAGAATTGCAGCTTCCAAAGTTCCCAGATTTAGAGCGGGCAAATCCTTGAAGGACGCAGTGAGGAAGAGTTAAGCGAAACGGTGAAGCTTTGAAAAGGCAGGGTCACCTGCCTTTTTTTTATGCCGGAATTTTACCACAGGTGGGCCATAATTTTTAATTCCTCTTGCAAATTCTGCTTCTAAATTTTAGGCCTCAGTCGATTAAATAAATAGAGGAGACCCCATTTGAAATTTTTAGATATTGACTAAAGCCATAAATCTTTTAGATTATGTTAAATTAACCCTGATTCAAAAATGAAAATAAAGATTGGATTACCGGAAAAGCATAAGAGCGAAATTTTGGGGGTTTTGTTAATTGCGGTCTCCTTTCTGGTTTTAGTATCCCTCTTGACTTATAATACCGAGCATGACTTAGAGATTTTAAAGCAGTTGGGTTCGGCCAGCGGTTTTTTCCAGGCTCTTCGTTCCAGCGTGGAGAACCAGGCCGGCATTTTCGGGGCCATCATCTCTTTTATTTTATTTTTGATTTTTGGATATGCCTCGGTTCTGCTTCCCATCTACGGAATTTTATGGGGTAGCAAATTGTTATTCAAACTTTCGGTCAGCCGATTTTTGGCCAATATTCTATTTCTGTTCCTGTTTCTGATGCTTTTGGGGTTGGTCTTGAATCTTTCGGAAATTTCCCGGGGAAACGGTTTTCAACCCACTCAGCTGACCTTAGGGGGGTGGGTTTCGTATTTATTTGGCAAGATATCCGTGAAAATTTTCGGCTTGACCGGAGCTTATACTTTGGGGATAACTTTGCTGATTCTGGTGGCATTTGTGGCTTCTCCGGTTAAAATTTCAGATTTGTGGAGTTATCTAAAATCTCTGAGGTCCAGATTAGCTTTGAAATGGCAGACCTGGCAGGAAAATAAAAAAGATAAAGAGGCCGTAAAACGCCGGATATTAAGAAAAATATACAAAGTAGAAGATTCTGTAAGTACCTCTCCGGCATACGGGACAAAATCCAGCCATTCAATTTATCCTGATACCGATGTGGAGGCCGGGGGCGAGGCCGGATTTAAATCAACTTTAAAATTTGTGCGGGGTAAAGAAGGGGAATTTGTTTTTCCGAATCTGGATTTATTGGATGACGCACCCTCCTCCAAGCCCACCGTTTCACAGGATGAATTGAATCAGACCGCTCGGGCCTTGAATGAGACCTTAGCCACTTTCGGCATTGACATAGAAGAAGACCGGATTGAGAAACATCCCGGTCCGGTCATAACCCGCTTTGAATTTAAGCCGGTCGCAGGGATTAAAGTCAATCAGGTGGTTTCCTTAGCGGATGATTTGGCTTTAGCATTACAAGCCAAAAGAATCAGAATCGTGGCCCCTATTCCGGGGAAAGCCGCTATCGGAGTGGAAATCCCCAATCGTAATCCCCAGAAGGTCTATTTAAAAGAGATACTTTCTTCCAATCATTACAGAGAATCCAAGCAGCGCTTAGCTCTGGCTCTGGGTAAAACTATCTCCGGAGAACCTTTCATTGCCGATTTGGCTAAAATGCCCCATCTTTTGATTGCCGGCTCGACCGGCTCCGGAAAATCAGTCTGTCTGAACGTAATCATCACCAGTCTCCTTTACCGCCTGCACCCGGAGGAGATAAGATTTATCTTCATCGACCCCAAGATGCTGGAGCTTTCGATCTACGACGGAATACCCCATCTGGAAAAACCGGTGGTAACCAGCTCCAAAATAGCGGAAAAGATTTTAAACGACATCGTCCTGGAGATGGAAAACCGCTACCGTAAATTAGCCCGAGCCGGAGTGAGAAATATTGAAGATTTCAATTTGAAGAGAAAAGAACTTTTACCCTATGTAATAATTATAGTGGATGAATTGGCAGATTTGATGATGTCCGGCTCCACCCGCACCGAAGCTTTAATTACCCGTCTAGCCCAGATGGCTAGAGCGGTCGGTATTCACCTTATTTTAGCCACCCAGAGACCGTCGGTGGATGTCATTACCGGTTTAATCAAAGCCAATTTTTCCTCCCGGGTTGCTTTCCAGGTCGCCTCTAAAATCGACTCTCGTACTATTTTAGATGGCAATGGGGCTGAAAAACTTTTGGGTTCAGGGGATATGTTATTTTTGTCGACCGGACATCCGGAGCCCCAAAGAATCCACGGTGCCTTCATCTCCGGTGAAGAAACTCAAAGAATGGTCGAGTTTTTGAAATCCCAAAACTACCTGCCGGCCCCGATTGAAGCTCTAAATAAAGAAGAGACCACAGAATCATTGTCCGGAGAACAAAGCGAAGATGATGATTTATTTCATCAGGCGGCCGAAGTGGTAATCAGGCATAAGCAGGGCTCCGTATCATTATTACAGAGAAAATTAGGTATTGGCTACCAGAGAGCGGCCCGTTTAATCGACCAGCTGGAAGAAGCCGGGGTGGTGGGGGCCTACGATGGCTCCAAAGCCAGAGAGGTGCTGGTAGATAAAGTAGATGCGATAAAGAACAAAGTTTCCAAAAGAAATCCCAATTTATGATTCTTCATTCTTCGATAAAATTTAAAAAATTGAAACCAAGAACACTCTTCATTTCATTGCTTATGTCGGCCCTTGGAATAGTAGCCTTGCAAGCCCAAACCTTAGCTGATATTACCCACAGCGTGGAATCGAAATACAGAAACTTGAAAAGCGTCAGTATGGTTTTCACCAAAGAGGTCAAATCCGGAAATTTTGATTCAAAAGAAAAGGGGAAAGGAAAAATCTGGCTGAAAAATTCCGATAAATTCAGAATAGATTCAGACCGTGAGCAGATAATTTCCGACGGAAAAATAGTCTGGATATATTCCAAAGAAAATAAACAGGTTACCAAAAATCGCAAAGAAAAAGTCAAAAACATTCTGGATTTTAGCCAACATTTCTCCGATTTTAACAGTAATTATAAAAGCACGCTAAAAGGAAAGGATAAAATCCTGGATTTACCCTGCCTGATTCTGGAGCTTACTCCTAAGAAAGAAAATGAATTTATCACCAAGCTCTTTTTGTGGGTGGAGAGCAAGACCTATCTAATCCGAAAAATCGAATATTCTGACATTAATGACAATCATATAAGTTTGCTTTTCAACCAGATCTCACCTAACGCCAAAATCTCTGACAATAAGTTCAGTTTCCAGTTGCCCCAGGGAGTGGAATTGGTAGATTTGACCGATATTAAATAAACTTGCCATCATTTTATCTGTCAAAATAATATTGAAAAAATCGAGATTAAAAGAGAATCCGGTAACTAAAGAGGTGCAGCTATGTTGGGGATAAAATTTCAAAAAAAAGTGGGGATAATGCTTTCCCATCCCGTCTCTCTTATTTTTCTTCTCATCTATTTGATTCAGACCGGAGCTTTGGCCTATTTGCTGGTGGAAAAATTCAACAAAGAAAATCTGATCAAACAACAGGAAAAAAGAATCCAGGAGTTGGAAGAGAAGTTAAAAATCTTCAAGATCATAGAAGATTTTCAGGTGGGCTTAAGAACCGATGAAATCGGGGAGCTGACCCGGGTCGTCACCAGAGAAAGCGAAAAATACAACTACGACCCCCTTTTAATCATTGCCCTGATTCAAACCGAAAGCTCCTTTAAGAGAAACCAGCAATCCCACTTGGGAGCCATGGGTTTGATGCAGCTCCGGCCCTTCGTGGGATATGACGTAGCCAAACGAAGAGGATTAAACTGGAGCGGGAAGCTGTCCTTGTTTGATACGGATTTCAACATCCAGCTGGGCTCTTTATATTTATTCGAGCTGATTCTGAAATTCCAGGACGTAAAAAAAGCCATCATTGCCTACAACTTCGGCGAAAATGCCTTGAGGCTGCGAATGAAAGAAGGGGGAGATTTGCCCAAGATATTTTTATCCCGGGTGGTGAAACATTATAAAAAACTGAAAGAAAAATATGCCAAGATTACTGTTTAGAGAAAGGGCCGTAAAGTTTCCGTTAGTTTACTCCGTCCTTCTGGCAATCTTTTTGGGACTCTGGGCTGGCTGCGGGGGAAAAGCGGTCCGTCCGGTTCTGCCCTTACAAGAGCAGTTTACCTTGGCCAAAAAACATTACGACCAGAAAAAATACAGACAGGCCATAGAAGAATTTCAAAAACTGATTTTCAACTATCCCGGAGCGACCGTAGTGGATACCGCCATATATTATTTAGCTAATTCATATTTTAATCAGGAGGATTATGCCACGGCGGCCGGTGAATTTAAAAAGATTGTATCAAATTATCCCAACAGCACCTGGTTGGACGAAGCCGCCTTTATGGTGGCCCTAAGTGATATGAAACAGTCCGCCCCGGCCGAATTAGACCAGCAGTTTACCCTGCTGGCTTTGGATGAATTCAATGAATTCGTAGAGACCTACCCGAACAGCCCTTTGATCCCGGAAGCCCGGAAAAAAATTCTGGAATTGAGAAATAAGTTGGCCAAAAAAACTTATAAAAATGGATACTTATATCTTAGAACCAAAGATTATCCGGCCGCTCTTTTGTACTTCAAAGAGGTGTTGGATAATTATCCGGATACGGTCTGGGCCAAAGAGGCCCTGTTCCAGATAGCCGAAACCAACCGCCTGCAAAACAAGATTCCGGAAGCCCTGGAAGTGTACAAGAGATTTGTAGAGCTTTATCCCCATGACAAGCTAGCAGCCAAATGCAAAGAGAAGATCGCCGAGCTGGAAAATAAAAAATCTTAGCATGCCCAAAAAGATTGGAATCTTCGGGGGGACTTTTGACCCGCCCCACCTGGGGCATTTAATAGTAGCCCAAGAGGTTCGAGATAAACTGAAATTAGACCGGATTTTTTTTATCCCAGCAAGTCTTCCCCCCCATAAAAAAAAAGTTAGAATCTCGGAAGCTTTTCACCGCTTGCGAATGGTTCAGTTAGCCACCCAAGACAACCCCAATTTTAAGGTTTTGGACCTGGAATTAAAAAGAGAGGGACATTCCTACACGGTTGACACTCTAAAAGCTCTTAGAAAAAGATACCCTCAAGCCCAATTTTTTCTAATCTTAGGATTGGATAACTTGAATCATATCCATACCTGGAAAAAGCCGGAGGAGATTTTCAAATTATCCAAAGTGGTTTTTATCACCCGTCCAGGTACTACTTTAAATAAAACCAGTAAGTGGCTAAACTATAGCAGGTTACTTGATGTAAAAGAGATTGATATTTCTTCTACTGACATCCGTGAAAGAATAAAGAAGGATAAGCCCATAAAATATCTGGTGCCTGAAAAAGTCCTGCAATATATCCAAAGGCACAATTTGTATAAATAAAAGATTGATTTTTTGAACCTGTTTTGTGGCGCTCGGCCTTTAGCGTTTCCTTTGTCTCTCAGGTTCTGAGACCGCTAAATTTACTTTGTTTTTCCCCCCAAATTTTCTATTATAAACAGTATGGTAAAAAAGAAGCGCTTATTTTTAATTGACGGTTCGGCTCTGGCTTACCGCTCTTATTTTGCTTTTATCCGTAATCCGCTGATAAATTCCAAAGGGGTCAACACCAGTGCAGTGTTTGGCTTCACCAATTCGCTTTTAAAAATTCTGAAAGAGGAAAAGCCGGATTACTTAGCCATTATTTTTGATACAGCTGCTCCTACCTTTAGACATGAACTTTACAAAGAATATAAATCGACCCGCAGCAAAATGCCTGACGATATGGCTAGCCAGCTTCCTCATATTTATGAGGTGGTGGAAGCTATGAAATTGCCCATTTTGGAGCTGGAAGGATTTGAGGCGGATGATCTAATGGGGACTTTGGCTAAGAAAGCTGAAAAGAATGGGTTGGAAACGGTCTTGGTCACAGGTGATAAGGATTTTTTGCAGCTAGTGGATAAGGATATTTTAGTTTTAAATCCTCGTAAAGCCGGAGAGGAAATGGAGCTTTTGGATGAAGAAAAAGTGAAGGATAAATTTGGTGTTTCTCCCTCACAATTCACCGACGTCTTGGCTCTGATGGGGGACACATCGGATAACGTTCCGGGTGTTCCGGGCATCGGTGAGAAAACAGCTCTGGAGCTGGTAGAGAAATTCAAAAACCTGGAAAATCTTCTGGAGAATTTAGCGGAAGTGGAGAAAAAGAAACTAAGAGAAAATATAGAGTTTAATGCCGACCAAGCCCGTTTGTCTAAACGGTTGGTGACCATCGATACCAATGTTCCCTGCGAATTGGATTTAGAAAAGTTTCAAATCAAAGATTATATCACTCCCCGGGTCAAAGAGATTTTTAAAGAATTGGAGTTCACTTCTCTTTTGGGGCAGGTTTCAGTAAAAGAGTTGGAAGAAACGGTCAAATATAAAACTGTGGAATCTTTGGATAAACTTACAGATTTGATTTCAGAGCTTGAAAAAGCTGGTGAGTTTGCTATAGATACTGAAACCTCCAGTATTTCTGTCGTGGGGACTGGTATGGTAGGAATCTCAATTTCCAAAGCCAAAGGGGAGGCGGTTTATATCCCGGTCGGTCACACCGGCTTAGAGAGCAAAAAGAATTTAGAGCTGAAAAAAGTTTTGGCAAGTTTAAAACCGATTCTGGAAGATGAAAAGATTAAAAAAATCGGGCAGAATGCTAAATTTGATGTGATGGTTTTCAAGCAATCCGGGATTGAAGTTAAGGGAATTTCTTTTGACCCTATGATTGCCTCATATCTGCTCAACCCTTCCATCCGCCAGCATAACTTAGATAGTTTGGCTTTGAAATATTTGGACCATAAGATGATTCCGATTGAAGATTTAATCGGCTCTGGCAAAAAACAAAAATCATTTGCCGAGGTTCTCATAGATAAAGCTACCATTTATTCCGGTGAGGATGCCGATTTCACTTTTCGCTTAAAAGAAATTCTTTATCCCCAGCTGAAACAATTAGAATTGGAGAAACTTTTTTATGAAGTGGAAATTCCGCTCGTTTATGTTTTAGCAGAAATGGAATTAGCCGGAGTGAATATTGATTTAAAAATTCTAAAAGATGTCTCAAAATATTTGGAAAAAGAGATTGATAAGTATACCAAAGAGATTTTTGAAATGGCTGGTAAGGAATTCAATTTGAATTCTCCCCAGCAGTTGGCGAAAGTTCTATTCGAAGATTTGAAATTAAAACCGCTTCGCAGAACCACCAAGAAAACTCATCAGTCCACAGACATTCAGGTTTTGGAGGAGTTAGCCAAAGTTCACCCTTTGCCCAAGGCGTTACTGGAATATAGGCAGTTGGCTAAATTGAAATCTACTTATGTAGATGCTTTGCCAGAATTAATAAATAGAAAAACCGGCAGAATTCATACTTCGTTCAATCAAACTGTGGCTGCTACTGGACGGCTTTCTTCTTCTGGCCCCAATTTACAAAATATTCCGATTCGAACTGAGATTGGTCAGAAAATCAGAAAGGCATTTGTGCCGGGAAGCAAAGATTTTTTACTTGTGTCAGCTGATTATTCCCAGATTGAATTAAGAATTTTAGCCCATTTTTCAGAAGATCCTACCATGATAAATTCCTTTCTAAAAGATGAAGATATTCACAGCCGGACCGCGTCCGAAGTTTTTGGAGTTTCTCCCCAAGATGTAACTCCAGAGCAGAGAAGACAAGCTAAAATCGCCAATTTCTCTGTAATTTACGGGGTCTCGGCTTATGGTTTATCTCAACAGACAGATATGACCGTAGAAGAAGCGGATATGTTTATTAAAATTTATTTTAAGCGGTATCCTAAAGTAGCAGAGTATATTGATAATATAATCGAGAAGGCCAAGAAAGATGGATATGTTACTACGATGTTGGGAAGAAGAAGATATATTCCGGAAATAAATTCTGAAAATAGACAGGCAAGAGAATTTGCGGAGAGAATTGCTCTAAATACTCCAATTCAGGGGACGGCGGCAGATTTGATTAAGATAGTGATGATTGAAATTAGCGAGGAAATGACTCGTAAACAGTGCCAGTCAAAAATGATTTTACAGGTACATGATGAATTGGTGTTTGAAGCCCAAAAATCGGAATTGGATTGGTTGAAAAAGATGGTTAAAGATAAGATGGAGAACTCTTTGAAATTGAAAGTTCCTATTAAAGTGGAGATTGGGGTAGGAGAGAATTGGTTGGAGTTGGAATATTAGATATGGACGACGAAAAACAACTTTCAACCTTTGACATTTATTTTACTTTTCTGGAAAAAATAGGAGGCATTTATGACAGGTTGCTAGGTCGCTTTGATTCCAAAGGGGCTGCCTTAACTTCATTCAGCGAGAGTGAAAAGGTTTTTTGTGCCGTTTGCGCTAGAATCTATAAAACTGCGTGTGCCCTTAAGATATTATGTAAGGAAGGCAAGACTGAAGACAGTGAACCGATTCTTAGAGTTTTACAGGAAGACATAATTTCTATCCTATGGGTTATGCAAACAGATTCTGCGAATAGACTAAATGACATTAAAGCTAGAGAAAAATTTTTTGCATATAATCAATTGGAAAGGTATAAAGAACATTTACAAGGATTACAGAAAAAAAAGTTCACAAAAAGGAGAGACCGTGAAATAAAACGAGTTCAAAAGATTGTAACTAAATTTCAACCTCAAATTACTAATCTATTAATTAAATACAAAAAATACAATTTAAAATCTTCCAGAGACGTTCAATGGTCTGGGTTCCCAATAACTCCAACTCTCAGACAGATGGCTGAGATTGTGGGCTTGAAATTAGATCATTTAATTTCATATTGGATTTCTTCTACTTACGTTCACTTTAGTCTTCAAAAATTGACCCATTATCTTAAACATTCAGATAAAGGTCTTGAATTTGTGATTACTCCAAATTATAAATTGATTCCAGATATTTTAATTCCTTTAGTTCACTTAATGATAATTTTCGCTCAATCTTTCAACAAATATTTTGGCCTAAGATTCAATAATGAGATAAAGACCTTTAGGCGGGAGTTTTATACCTCCTTAAAGCAAAAAAGAAAATGATAGTTGGTATAACCGGCGGTATTGCATCTGGAAAAACGGAGGTGGCTAAAGTTTTCCAGAAAAACGGTGCTTTAGTTATTTCGGGTGACGTGATTGGTAAAGAGGTGGTAGAAAAAAACACAGCTGTTTTGAAAAAATTGGTTCAAACTTTTGCGAAAGAGATTTTAAATTCTAAAGGGAAATTGAATCGTAAAAAATTGGGGGCAATTGCCTTCGCCAGTGAAAAGAATAAGCAAAAATTAAATCAGATTGTGCATCCGTATTTATTAAGGGAGTTAAGACACAGAATCACGAAGTTTCGAAAGGCACGAAAATCACGAAAAATTTTGGTGGTTGATGCGGCTTTGATAGTAGAGTGGAAACTGTATAAAGAGTTGGATAAATTAATTCTGGTCACTTCCCCTGCAGAAAAGAGATTGCAAAGATTGAAAAATCTGGGTTTCTCGCAAAAAGAAGCACAAGACAGAATTGGGAGACAGGTAACTGATAGTCGTAGAAGGAGATATTCAGATTTTATTATTTCAAATGATGGCAGCTTAAAACAGCTTAAAGATAAAGCCCAAGTGCTATGGAGAGAGGTGGTATCTGGCTAAATTAATTTATTTGACAATCGCTTTACAATCCTTATATTTAAAGTATGTTACAAATTTCACAAGAAAAAGAGCTGCGTAAAAACCCATTTGGGTACGATATTGAACAGCTCAAAGAGGTTGCTTTAAGGATTCGCCGAGATATTCTCACTATGTTGCCGGAAGCTGGCTCTGGTCATACCGGGGGACCGCTTTCAGCGGCTGATTTTGGGACTGCTCTATTCTTCAATGAAATGGTGTATGACCCCAAAAATCCAAAATGGCCTGACCGGGATATGTGGTTTTTCTCTTTTGGTCACGTCACCCCGGTTCATTACTCTCTTTTAGCTGAAGCCGGCTTTTTCCCCAAGAGAGATTTGTTAAAATTCAGAAAATTAGATGGTCATTTGCAAGGGCATCCTTCTTGTCTGGACTCACCCGGAATCGAGGTCTCATCAGGTTCTTTGGGCCAGGGGCTTTCTATAGCTGTAGGTGCCGCTTTAGGGTCAAGAATAGATAAACACCCACGCAGAGTTTACTGTCTCATGAGTGATGGTGAACAGCAGGAGGGCTCCATCTGGGAAGCAGCCATGTCGGCTGCCCATTATAAGGTAGATAACCTGTGTGGCTTGATCGACTTCAATAACGCTCAAATTGACGGGAAAGTTGAAAACATTATGGGGATAGAGCCGCTATATGACAAATATAAAGCTTTTGGCTGGCATGCTATTGATATTGACGGACATAACTATAGGCAGATTTTAGATGCTTTAGCCGAAGCTAAAACTGTCAAAGGGAAGCCAACTGTGATTCTCTGTCGCACCTATATGGGAAAAGGGGTATCTTTTATGGAGGATGATTACCGCTGGCATGGGAAGCCGCCCAAAAAAGAAGAGGCGGAAAAAGCTCTAATAGAGCTGGGAACTACTTATCAGGAGTGGTATCAACATTTGTTAAATCATTAAGATGGAATTCAAAGAGAAAAAGAAAACCCGAGAGGGTTTTGGCAGAGCTTTAGAAGAATTGGGAGAGAAAAATCCCAATGTAGTGGTCTTGGTGGGGGATTTGGCAGAGTCCACTATGGTCCATTTTTTCGCCAAGAAATTTCCGGAAAGATTTTTCCAGATGGGGGTGGCAGAGCAGAATATGACCAATGTGGCTGCGGGTTTGTCTTTGACTGGGAAAATCCCCTTTTTCTCCACTTACGGTGCCTTTGCTGCCTGTCGCAATCTGGACCATGTCCGGGTCACAATTTGTTATTCTAATTTGAACGTCAAAATCGGTGGCGCTCATGGAGGAATTTCGGTCGGACCAGACGGAGCTACCCATCAAGCCATGGAAGAGTTTGCCATTATGAGGTCTTTACCCAATATGAAACTGATAGTTCCTTGCGACTTCTGGGAAGCCAAAAAAGCTACTTTAAAGTCAGCGGAAATTTGGGGACCTTTTTATATCCGATTTGGCAGGGAAGATGTACCGGTAGTTACAGATGAGTCTCGTCCCTTTATCTTTGGCAAAGCGGATATCCATCGGGAGGGAAAAGATTTATCCATCATTGCCTGCGGAGTGATGGTTGCCGAAGCTTTGTCCGCAGCAGAAATGTTAGAATCTCAGGGGATTTCGGCTCGGGTTTTAAATATGCATACTTTGAAGCCGATTGACAAAGAGGCCATTGTAAAAGCTGCTCAAGAAACCGGAGCTATAGTTACAGCCGAAGAACATCAAATTCATGGGGGTTTAGGATCTACGGTAGCTCAGGTTGTAGCTGAAAATCATCCGGTGCCCATGGAGTATGTAGCAGTTATGGATCGCTTTGGCATGTCTGGAAAACCGGAGGAGCTGATGAAAGAGTTTGGTATCAAAGATGTCAATATTGTAGAAAAAGCTTTAAAGGTTTTGAAAAGAAAGAAATCCGGATGTTGATGTTTTTGATATAATTAGACATTAAACCAAATTCACTTTCCGGTGTGAGCCATGAAATTAGCTCAAAGAATGTCCCTTCTGGGGACTGAAACAGCTTTTGAGGTTTTGGATAGGGCCAGGCGATTGGAAGCCGGCGGTAAAAGTATCATCCATCTGGAGATTGGGGAACCGGACTTTAACACCCCCTCTAACATTATTTCAGCCGCCTGTCGTGCTTTACATGACGGATATACCCATTATGGCCCGGCAGCTGGTTTACCGGAGTTAAGAGAAATTATCGCAGAACGGGTTTCCCAAACCAGAAACATAAAAGTCAAACCTTCCAATGTGGTAGTTACTCCAGGAGCTAAACCGATTATGTTTTTTGCGGTCTTAGCCCTGATAGAAAAAGGGGATGAGGTCATCTATCCCAACCCTGGTTTTCCGATTTATGAGTCGATTATTGATTTTATAGGAGCTAAGGCAGTTCCCATAAAATTGAGGGAAGAAAATCAGTTCAGGATGGAAGTGCCTGAGCTAAAAAAGTTGGTGAACAAAAAAACCAAATTATTATTTCTTAATTCTCCTCACAATCCTACCGGTTCAGTCTTAAGTTATCAGGATTTAGAAGATATTGTAGAAATTGTTTTAAAGCACAAACGACTGTTTGTTTTATCAGATGAAATCTACGGTCGGGTTCTCTATGACGGAATGGCACATAGCCCGGCCAGTTTCCCGGGAATGCAAGAGAGAACCATTATTTTGGATGGTTTTTCCAAGGCCTACGCCATGACTGGTTGGAGATTGGGTTATGGCGTGATGCCGGAGAAATTAGCCCAAGCCATGGCTCAGCTGATGATTAACTCCAATTCCTGCACCGCCTCTTTTTCTCAAAGGGCAGCCCTGGAAGCTCTGACCGGTCCCCAAGAAGAGGTAGAAAAAATGGTGGCTGAATTCAAAAGGAGACGGGATGTGATTGTCCAAGAATTAAATTCTATCTCCAAGCTTTCCTGCCAAATCCCTCGGGGTGCATTTTATGCCTTTCCCAATATCAAAAAAACCGGCTGGAAATCCAAAAAATTGGCAGATTATCTTTTGGATGAAGCCGGGGTGGCGGTCTTATCAGGGACCTCTTTTGGTAAATATGGAGAGGGATTCGTGAGAATCTCATACGCCAACTCCTTAGAGAATATAAAGGAAGGGTTAAATAGAATTCGGAAAGCGGTCGAAAAAATCTCAAAATAATAAGTTAACTAACCCAACATTTTGCGAGCTCCTTGACAAACAGGAGCTTTTTTTTATTTTAAAATCTATTATGAGTTTGAAAAAACTTATTTTCCTTGGTCTGGTTGCCTTCAATTTTTCTTCTGCTCCAATTCTGGGGGAAGAATCTCAATTCCAAGCCCAGGTTTCTTCCAAAATTGATTCATTTCTGGCGTTACCAGAATTTTCCGGTATAAATTTTGGCATTGCCATTTATTCTTTGGATGACAAAGTGATGCTCTACGAAAAAAACAGCCAGCGGCTGTTTGTGCCGGCTTCCAATATGAAGCTGGTGACTTCAGCCTGTGCCTTAAGGAAATTGGGTCCGAATTTTCAATTTAAAACTGAAATTTTCTCCACCGGGAACATCGAAAATGGAACTCTAAAGGGAAATTTGATTCTGAAAGGTTTTGGCGACCCCACCATCTCCGGCAGGTTTAAAGATAAACAGGTCACCAAGGCTTTAGAGGAATGGGCAGACTCTTTAAAAAGATATAGAATTGAAGAAATTGAGGGGGATATTTATGCAGACGAATCTTATTTTGACACCGTTCGCTGGGGACCGGGCTGGTCTTGGGATGATTTGTCTTACTGGTATGCAGCTGAAATATCTGCTCTATCTTTTAATGATAACTGCGTGGACTTATATTTTAAAGCCAACAAAATTGTGGGCGCACCGGTGCAAATACTGATTAATCCCCAGACTAAATATATAAAAATTTACAATAATACTTTAACTTCTTCACCCGGAACTGAAAAAACTATCGATTACTATCGCCCTCCTTTTGGAAATGCGGTTACTATTTTTGGAAATATTCCGGTAGATGATACTTCCATTCTCCCGGACTATGTCAGTATCCATGACCCGGCTTCCTACGCCGTTTTTGTCTTTAAAGAAATTTTACAGCAAAAGGAATTGGAAGTTCACAAAAATAAAAAATATCAAAAAAGCAGAAACTCTGCCCGGAATCTGGTTTTCGGATATTATTCTCCTCCTCTGACTGGAATAGTCAAAGTCATCAACAAACGCAGCCAGAATTTATTTGCAGACTGTGTCTTGAAAACTTTGGGTAAAGAAATGAAAGACCAGGGTAGCTTTGTAGCAGGAGTCTCGGTTCTGTTGGATTTTTTAAAAGAAATCGGGATTCCGGAAAATCAATATAAAATCTACGATGGCTCCGGTTTATCCTATATGAATTTACTCACTCCTAATTGCTTGGTAAAACTCTTAGAATATATGTACCAAAGCCCCCAGTTTAACAATTTTTATGAATCGATGGCAATTCCGGGAATAGATAAGGGGGTAGAACAGAGAATGAAGGGACTGGATTTGACCGATAAAATGAGAGTGAAGACCGGATTTATCACTAACGCTATCTGCTTTTCAGGGTATATCAAAGACAGAAGTAATAAATTTTACGCTTTCTCAATCATGGCCAATAATTACACTTCGGACAAGACCAAAATCTGGGAATTGGAAGATAAAATTTGTCAGCTTCTTTTAGATTATGATGGTAAATAATTCAAATTTGTCAAAAGATGAAAGCCCATAAATTCTCCCGACCGGCTTGGCTGGAAGTGGATTTGAAGGCTCTGGCTTACAACTGCAGAAATATAAAACAGAAATTAGGAAAAAATGTGGAGCTTATGGCTGTGGTCAAGGCCGACGGTTACGGTATCGGAGCTGTCGAATGCTCCAAAGTTTTTCTGAAAAATGGAGCCACTTCTTTAGGGGTAGCAATAGTTGAAGAAGCCATTCAACTGAGAAAAGTCGGAATAAAATCCCCTATTTTGATTATTTATCCGGAAGCGGTTGGCAGGGAAGAATTAGTGGTTAAATATAAGCTGGACCAGGTGGTATGCGAGCTGAAGTTTGCCCAAAATTTATCCCGCATAGCCAAAAGAAATAAAAATATTGCCAATGTTTTTCTGAAAGTAGACACCGGAATGGGAAGATACGGCTTTACTCCGGAAGAAACCGTTGAATTTGCCAAACGGATTTCCAAATTGCCTAATCTAAAAATTAAAGGGATTATGTCCCATTTTTCCAGTGCTTTTATGAAAGATAAGACCTATAGCTACGAAGAGTTGTCCAAATTCAGAAAAACTCTGCAACTTTTAAATCAAGCCAAAATTGACATTCCCATAAAATCTTTGGCCAATAGTTCCGGAGTCTTAGATATTCCGGAAAGTTATTTTAATCAGGCCCGGGTCGGAATACTGTTGTATGGTATTTACCCTTCTTTGGAAAATGAGCCAACCATTATGGTAAAACCAGCAGCCAGTCTCAAAGCTAAAATCTCATTTTTAAAAAAAGTTTTCTCCAGCACGCCTATCAGTTATATGAGAACTTTTCACACGAACCGAGAATCTGTGATAGCCACAGTTCCCATGGGATATTGTGACGGGTATAATTTCTTTTTATCCAATAAGGGAAAAGCTTTGGTTCATGGAAAGTTAGTTCCACTGATAGGCAGAATCTGTATGGATACGCTGATGCTGGATGTGACCGACGTGCCAGATGCCAAAATAGGCGATGAGGTAGTTTTTGTCGGCACGCAAAATGGTTCGGAGATTTCGGTCTGGGATGTAGGTGAGTGGGCCGGAACTATGGCTTATGATATTATCACCCGGATGGGAAAAAGATTACCCAGAATTTACAAAAAATGATTAAACCTAAAAAACTCCAAATTGGAGACACTATTGGTGTATTATCCCCTGCCAGTCCGGTAAATTCAAAGAAACTGAAAAGAGGAGTTTTGAAACTGAAAAAATTGGGATACGAAGTCATTCTAGATAAAAATGTTTTAGCCAAAAGAGGATTTTTAGCCGGTCCGGATAAAATCAGAGCTAATGCTATAAATCGGATGTTTGCCAACCCCCAAGTAAAAGCCATCCTGTGTTCCAGAGGAGGATATGGAACTTTGAGATTATTAGACTTGCTGGATTACAAAACCATCAGAAAAAATCCAAAAATTCTGGTGGGATTCAGCGATATTACTGCTCTACACTTGGCCATCAATAAAAAATGTAATTTGGTTACTTTTCACGGACCGATGGTGGCCGGTGATTTTTCAAGACTTAGCAAGTATAACCAAACATATTTCCTAAAAGCAGTTTTACAAACCGAACCAATTGGTAAAATTCAAAATTCAAAGCGTCTTGGAAATTGGAAGGTTATAACAGCGGGAAAAGCTTCAGGAAAAATCTTGGGAGGAAATTTGACTTTGATTTGCCGCTTAATGGGAACCGACTATCAGCCGGATTTCAAAAACAAAATCTTATTTTTGGAAGATATTAATTCCGAACCTTATCAAATTGACAGTCTCTTGGCCCAATTACACCTGGCGGGTGTTTTGGATAGAGTCAAAGGTATAGTCATTGGAGAATTTTTTAACTTCGGGTCGCGCAAGTTAGATTATTCCAGTTTAAGTTCACGACAAGTTTTTGAAGATTATTTTAAGGGTAGACTCTATCCGGTCATATATCCGGTTTCCTGCGGGCATGGGAAAGATAAGATTACCATTCCTTTGGGAGTTAAAGTCACCATAGATACCTACAAAAAAATATTTTCGATTGATGAGGCAGGAGTCAAATGAAGTTTGGCTGGGAAGTTTTAGAACTTAAACTAAAAGATACTTTCCGAATCTCCCGAGGAGAGGTGGATTGTAAAAAAATAGTGGTGGCTCATATTGATGAGAGCATGGGTGAGGCTTCTCCCTACGGTTACTATAATGAAAATTTTGAAACAGTGATTTCATTTTTTGAAAAAACTAAACCTGTAATAGAAAGAGAATCTCTCGTAATCAAAAGAATTTTGAATAAGATGGAAAATATTGCCAATCTGAACTACTCTGCCAAGGCTGCCATTGATACGGCGTTGTATGATTTGGTTGGCAAGAAAGAGAACCTTCCGGTTTACGATTATTTAGGACTTTCCGGTGAAATTAAAGCTCCTATATCCTATACCATTGGAATTGACAGTTTAGATAAAATGCAGGGAAAGACCCACCAGGCGAAAGGATTCCAGGTTTACAAAATAAAAGTCGGTTTTCCCGGTGATATAGAAATAATAAAGAGAATCCGGGAAGTTACTGATAAGAAAATCAGAGTAGATGCCAACGGAGGCTGGTCAGCCGAAGAAGCCATCAAGAAAATCAACCAGTTAGAAGAGTTAGGCGTTGAATTGGTAGAGCAGCCCTTGAAAGCGGATAATATAGATGGTTTGAAACTGGTACGCCAAAACACATTTTTACCCATAATTTTGGATGAACCGATTTGCACTTCCCAAGATATAGCTCAATTCGTAGGATTATGTGACGGGATAAATGTCAAACTAATGAAATGCGGCGGGTTGACCGAAGCTTTAAAGATGATTAACTTGGCTAAATCGCTGAAATTAAAAATTATGTTAGGGTGTATGATTGAATCCTCTTTAGGAATCACGGCTATGGCGCATCTGGCTTCTCTGGCAGATTACCTGGATTTGGACGGAAATCTTTTGATTTCCAATGATCCGTTTGATGGTGTGAAATTAGCAAACGGTAAATTGGTTTTGCCTGAAGGAGCCGGATTAGGAGTTAGAAGAAAAAATTAAATTTCCGATAAATTTATGAAAATAATTTTTAAAATATTTTTAACTCTAATTTTTTTCAAGACTATAGCTTTTTCCCAAGTTCCAGAAATTTCTCAAGTTTCTTCGGCTTCAAATCCTCCGGTTATAAATGTGATTTACCCCAAAGAAGGGCAGATTATAAATGCCAAAGACTCTACTTTTATTATCGGAAACGTCACTCCCCGCTCTGAGTTGAAGATAAACGGATTTCCGGTCAGGGTCTATGGCAACGGGGCTTTTTTGGGGTTTATACCTCTGACGCCGGGAGATTTTACATTTGAGCTGATAGCTACCAATAAAGGGGGAACTACAATCAGGACTTTGGCAGTCAGGGTTCCTCTACCGGTTATTCCCACTCCACCGGATAGTTTCAGAATTGAAACTGAGGGAAAATTGCCGGATGTGAATATGCTTTTAACTGGCGGTGATTTGATTCAGGTAAAGTTCAGAGGAACACCCCAACAAAAAGGATTTTTCAAAATTGAAGACCTGACTGGTTGGCTGCCGATGGTAGAGACGGGTGTCAAAGCCGACAGCTTGCCGGGTAATTTTGTCTTCGGGGCCGGACAATTATCGGATTCATTGTTATCGGAAGGGATATATTCCGGAAGCTATCTGATTAAGCCAACCGATAAGATTGATTCTGTCAAAATTTTCTTTCAGTTAGTTAAATCTATGGCGGTGGAAAAAGATTCTCTGGAGAAATTTTTGAACAACAATAAAATGATAAAGAAAGGAGGTCCGGATACGGTTAATTTTTCCCTGTGTTTTCAGGACTCGGCTGCCGGAAAACTTACTGTTACCCAGTGGGAGATACCTCAAATCGTGGAGCTGATCGATACCACCCAGATTGCCCGCACCGGGCCCAATCTGGGATATTCGCTTTTGTTTCAGCCCCAGGGGGTCAAAGCCGTAGCCACGGCCAAAATCGGAACCTGGGTCCGCTTGAAACTATCCGATTCCGAAGCGGCCTGGGTGACAGAAGAGAAAATCAGATATCTCCCTCCGGGAACTCCAGTTCCACAGAGCAGCATCAGTTTTATCAAAAATGAATCCACAGCCGACAAAACCAAACTAATTTTTAATTTGTCCGAAAAACTTCCTTTCCGGGTAGAGCAGAGCACCAATCCACCGTCTCTTACTCTGACCATCTACTACGCTACCTCGAACGTGAATTTTATCCGCTATGACACCAAGCGTAAATTCATTGATAACATCCAGTGGCAGCAGCCGGAGAAAAGGGTTTTTCAGCTGAAAGTTTTGTTGAGATTAAAACAGCAGTGGGGGTATGATGTTTATTATGAGAATAACAATTTAATTTTTGAGATAAACAGAGCCCCCAGGTGGGCTGACAATTTGAACGGCTTGAAAATCTGCGTGGATGCCGGACATTCCGAGGATAACGGTGCTATTGGACCTACCGGATTAACAGAAAAGGAAGTCAATTTGCAGATTGCCAAGAAGGTAAAAAACCTCTTAGAAAGCCATGGCGCCAATGTGATTATGACCCGTTCGGGGATGGAGCATGTTCCCTTATATCACCGCCCCAAAATTTCCTTAGAATCCAAGGCGGATATTTTTATTTCGATTCATAATAATTCGCATCCGGACGGGATAGACCCCATGGTTTATAATGGAACCAGCGTTTATTATTATCATCCCCAATCAGAGCTTTTAGCGGAAAAAATTCACAAATATTTACTGAATAATCTGGGGATTCCGGATCAGGGATTATATCATGCCAACTTTGCAGTTCTGCGGCCTCCCCAATATCTATCAGTATTGGTGGAATGTGCTTTCATAATTGTACCGGAACAGGAAATGCTCCTGCGAACTGAATCTTTTCAGAATAAAATTGCTAATTCGATTTATTTGGCATTAAGCGAGTTTTTGCAAGCGGTAAAATAAATTTGTTCTACTGTTTCAAAGCTCCGGTAGTCAGTCCCGCTACGATTTGTCTTTGAAAAAATAAAAATAAAATTAAAACCGGCAAAGTAGCCAAACCGGAAGCAGCAAACAAACGGGGCCAGTCAATGGTCTGATACCCCTGAAATAAAGCCAAAGCCACCGGAACGGTTCTCATATTTTCAGAACTGGTCAGAATAAAAGGGAATAAAAACGAGTTCCAGTTGGCTAAAAAGACCTGAATCGCCACCACGGCTAAAGCCGGTTTGCATAACGGCAGAACTACCCTGAATAAAATTTTGAATTCTCCGGCTCCGTCAATTCGGGCGGCTTCTTCTAAATCCTTAGGCAGGACTTCGATATACTGTCTCATCAAAAATATCCCCAGAGGGGATACCAGCCAGGGGGCTATCAAAGCCAGATAAGTATCATACCAGCCGAAAAATTTGATTAAAATAAAAAGGGGTATGATTAAAATATGTACCGGAATCATCAGGACTAAAACGACTGAGACAAATAGACTTTTTTTGCACGGGAATCTTTTTCTGGCAAAAGCATAACCGACTAAAGAACAGAAAAATAAATTCCCCAAGGTTACCACCACTGCTACAAAAACAGAATTGAATAAAAATTTTCCGAAAGGAATTTGGGAAAACACTTCGGCATAATTTTTGAGAGTCAATTTCTGTTTGAAAATGTCGGCTAAACTTGCTAAGGAAATGGTGTGGGAAAACAGAGAAGAATAAAACATCCAGATTAAAGGGAATAAAGTTCCCAGCAAAACCAAAATCAAAAATACAAACAAAGCAATTCTTCCAATTTTTCTCATTCCTCAACCCCCTTGCCCAAACCGAATACCTTCATCTGCAGAAGCGAAAAAATCATGATAATAAAAAACAGCACATAAGCCATAGCAGAGGCATATCCCATCTGAAATCTCACCAGACCGTTCTCATAAACCGAATAGACCACAGTCAGAGTCGAGTTTAACGGTCCACCCTTGGTCATCACAAAAATCTCAATAAAAATCTGGAATGAGCGGATGGTGTTTAGCAAAACTATCAAGAGAGTCATAGGTCTCAGATAAGGCAGGGTAATGTATCTGAATTTCTGCCAGAAGCTGGCACCGGAGATTTCAGCCGCTTCGTACAGCTCCTGTGGAATGGCCTGCAGAGCCGCCAGGTACAAAATCAGATAATAGCCGAAGCTGACCCACACATCCATCAGCATAATGGAAGGCAGGGCTGTGCTGGTGGAAAATAAAAACCCTTTTTCCGGAGTGGGGATTCCCAAAAGATGGCACAAAAAAGTCAGATATCCGTCTTTGGAATAAAGGTTGGTGAAAATTAAGGCAATCACCACCATTGATGTTATAGATGGCAGAAAAAATCCGGCCCGAAAAAAATCTTTCAGGGGGATTTTCTGATTAACTATCAAGGCTAAAAACAAAGCTATAATAGTCGTAAAGGGAATGGTTCCAGCGACAAATAGAGAAGTATTTTTCAGGGCTGTTAGAAAATCCGGGTCGGAGAAAAGATTAAGATAATTTTGCACTCCGATAAAATTGGGATAAGGATTTAAAACGGTATAATCGGTAAAAGAGAGATACAGGGAATATATCAAAGGGAAAAGCCAGAATAAAATTAAGGTCATAAGCCAGGGGGAAAGAAAAAGTAATGTGGGAGAAAAAATTTTCCTCATGGACTTTTTAATAACTGGTCAATTTCGACTTTGGCATCATTCAGAGCTTGCTGGGGAGTTTTCCTGTCGTACATGGCTTCTTCGATGGCTCTCTCAATTTTCTCTTCTATATAAACCCACTTGGGGGTAGCCGGCGGGGAGAAAGAATATTTTAGCTGCTCCTGAAAGATTTTCAAGTAAGGGTCTTTCTGATAATATTCATCATAAATTGCTGAAGTATCCGAAGGTGAGGGGGTGCCAATGGCTTTACACAGCTCTAAACAATTATCTAAGCGGGTTAAAAATCGGACTAATTTTAAAGCTTCTTTGGGGTGCTTAGTTTTTTGATTAATGACCAAAAACTCCCCACCCGCAAAGGAAGCTGGGGTTCCTCTATTTTTATCCGGCTTGGGCATCAAAACTACCCCAAAATTTAAGGGTGAATTGTTTTTTTGAATTTCCTTTAAAAGCCAGCCTCCGGAAATCACAAATCCAATTTTCCCCTGCATAAAGGCCTCGTCTAATCTTCTTTGAGTGTCTAATAATCCAAATTTTGTCAGTTCGATATAAAAATTTAAAGCTTCTACTGCTTCCTTAGAATTTATTAAACAGCTAGAGTTATCTTCCGACAAAATTTTACTGCCGTTCCCCCATAAAAATGGTAAAAATTTCTTGTACAAACGATGTCTCTCTGCCGCATTGGCTCCGAAGCCATAAATCTGCTTTTCAGGTTGATTGATTTTCTTGGCATAAGCCAAAAGTTCATTCCAGGTCTGAGGCGGATGCTTGGGGTCTAAGCCGGTCTGGGACATCAAATCTTTGTTGTAAAATAAAACCCGGGTATCCAGCATCCAGGGAAAGGCAAATATTTTTCCATCAAAAATTCCGGGTTCCCACATTCTGAATCGGTTTTTGATTGAGTCAACGGCCGGACTCAAATCCATAAGTACATTCTGGGAGGAGAACTCCGGAGCCCAGTCCGAGCCCAATTCCAGAACATCCGGGGCCGAATTAGATGCAAAAGCCACCACAATTTTTTCATGTCCGTTGGTCCAGGTCAGATCCGTGACTGTAACTTTAATTTCCGGATTTTCTTGCTCAAACTTTTGGATTAATCTTAAAACCGTTGGTTTTACCTGAGGGTCAGTCCAGAATTGCCAGAATTGCAAAACGGTTTTGTCAGATTCTGTCTTGGAACAACCCGCAAATAGAATCAAAATAGCCAGAATGGTGCCGAATTTTCTTGGCATTGGTTTAAAATAAGATTTACTGTTTGCGGTTTGTCAAGTTATATTATAATAACTTTTTGAACGTAGTTAATTGACGAATACTGAGTTTCAGCATAAATTGAAATAGTATGGTCTTAAAAGAGAAGCCTATCAATTTATTTGAAGAAGAGAGCATTCCCCAAATCCTTCCCATCTTACCTTTGATGAGTACCGTGGTTTTCCCGCATATGGTTGCCACTTTACCGGTTGGTTTTCAAAAGAATTTAAAATTAATCCAGGATAACTCGGAACCGGACACTGTCATCGGTCTGGCTCTGGCCAAAAATGCAGATATAGAAAAAATCAGTCCGGAAACCTTGTCCAAAATCGGAGTGGCCGCCAGGATAGTCCGCACCTTCACCTTGTCGGACGGAACCTTGCAGGTGACCTTGCAGGGGTTAAAAAGAATCAAGATTGAAGAATTTTCCCAGACCAAACCGTACTTCATAGCCAAAATAAAAGTCATAGAAGAGAAAAAGCAGGACAGTTTTGAAATCAATTCCCTGGTGGACCAAACCCTGGATTTAACCGCCGCTCTTTTGGAGTTAGAGCCCCGTTATCCCAAAGAGTTCTATCACATCTTCGGCTTACACTCCAAAGACCCCAGCCGTTTCGCCGATACGGTGGCGTCCTCTCTACACCTGGATTTAAATTCCAAACAGATGATTTTAGAAACTCTGGATATAAAAGAAAGACTGAGAAAACTGATTTCCTTAATCGAGCAGGAAATGGAAAAAGCCAGCCTGACCAGAGAGATGGCGGTCAAAGCCAAAATCTCTTTGGACGAAGGCCAGAGAGAAACCCTTTTACGCCAACAGCTAAGAGAAATTAAAAAGGAGCTGGGAGAAGAGGAGATTCAGGAAAAAGAGATTGAGACCTTAAAAGAAAAAATAGCCACCTCTAATTTACCCAACGAAATAAAGACCCAGGCTTACTTGGAAACTGAAAGATTAAAGTTATTAACTCCGGCCTCAGTGGAATTCAGTATGATTGTCAACCACCTGGACTGGATTTTATCTTTACCTTGGTTTTCTTATCCGGCTCCCCCAGCGGATTTAAAAAACATAGAAACCACTTTAGATGAAGAATTTTACAGCTTAGAGAAAACCAAAGAGAAAATATTGGATTATCTTTCCGTACATCTTTTGCAGCAGAAGAAAGCCCTGCCTCCCTTATGCTTTTTGGGACCCCGGGGTGTAGGAAAGACCGCCATGGGAGCCGTGCTGGCTAAAGCTATGGGGCGAAAATTTGTGAATTTTTCCATCGCCGGCGTCAAAGATGCCGCGGAAGTGGTGGGACAAAAATATTTAATCCCGGGAACTGAGCCCGGCAAAATAATTAAAACTTTGCGAGAAGTGGAAACTCCCAATCCTCTGATTATGATTGAAGATATTGACAAATTGAAATTCGAATCCATCCTGGGAGGGCCGGCCTCGGCTTTGATTGAGTTTTTAGACCCCCATCTGAACTCCAAATTTCTGGACCGATATCTGGGGATCCCTTTCGATTTATCCAAAGTATTTTTTATCACCACCGCTTTGATAGAGGAAAATATCCCGGATAATCTGGCGGATTTATTGGAATTTGTGGAGTTCCCCAGCTTGGTGGAAGATGAAAAAATAGAAATTGCCAAAAAAAGTCTGATTCCCAAGCAGTTTCAGAAAATCGGCTTATCCCCGGAAGAAATCAAAATCACGGACAAAGCCCTTCTAAAAATCATTCACAATTACACGCTAGAAGCCGGAGTGAGAAAGTTACAGGGTGAAATCGAGCGGATTTCCCATAAAATCGCCCGCTATAAAACCGCCGGAGCTAAAACCTCTTGGGAGATAACCGAAAATAATTTGGAACAGTTTTTAGGCACACCGGTTTACATTCCGGATACGGCCGAAACCAAGCCGGAAGTGGGAGTAGTGATGGGTCTGGCCTGGACCATGGCCGGGGGCGACATAATGTTAATCGAAGCCCTCAAAATGCCCGGCTCCGGTCAAATAACTTCCACCGGCTCTTTGGGAGAAATAATAAAAGAATCGGTGGTGGCGGCTTTGAGTTATGTCCGTTCCCGAGCCGACCTTTTAGGTATCAAATATCAGGATTTTTTGCAGCATGACATCCATATCCATCTACCCTCCGGAGCGGTTCCCAAAGACGGACCTTCGGCCGGACTGGCCATAGCTCTGGCGATTGCTTCGGTTTTAAGCGATAAGCCGGTCAGAAATGATCTGGCTGTCAGCGGCGAGATTTCCCTGCGGGGCCGGGTTCTGCCGGTCAGCGGCATCAGAGAAAAAGCCTCAGCCGCCAGCCGGGTGGGGATTAAAAATGTTGTTTTACCCAAAGAAAACCAGAAAGATTTGCAGGAACTGCCAGAATCCCTGCGCAAGCAGATGAATTTTATCTTTGTGGACAATGTGGATGAGGCCTTCCGCATTGCGCTTTTAAATTACCAGGAGAAAAAAATAAATTTAGATTTTCTGGCTTCCGAGATCAAAAAAATTGTCAAACGTGAAGATAAACGTAAGATGAAGAAAGTTTCTCAAGCCAAAAAAGGAACAAAACAAGCTACAACTAAAAAGAGGGGCAGGAGCAGATAATTATTTTAAATTATTCTCATTCGAGTAATCTGGTAATCTTTTCATGTTTACCCAAAAACTTCACCTTCAGTATTCCTGATAAAATTTACGACCTGAATCATCCCAGTTTTCCCCTAATTGTTAACCTCAAATTCGAGAAAGGTCGAAAGGATTGAAAACTATATGTTCTGTCCCCGCTGCCGCCATAAGATGCAGGAGGAAAAACGTAGCTTCCATAAACAAAGGAAGTGGATTTGCCGAAATTGCGGAAAAGTTAAATTTCAAAGGCCCAAAACCCGAAAGGCGAAGATGGCATAAACTCAAGCTAAAAGCTCATTGAAACCCCTAAATAGCCGATTTTATTTATGAGTGAATATATCAAAAATATGACAATCCATAGAACATTCGTGGGAATTCTTGCATTTCTGGTGCTGGTTTTCATTTCAGCCGACCAAGCCCATTCCGCCACGGCTAAAAAGGGGAAGAAGAACAGCCCCAAAACACCCACTATAAATTTGAGAGCCAGGGCAGCCCTGGTGATGGATACCGAAAGCCGTCTGATTTTGTATTCCAAAAACCTGACTGAAAAACGTCCCATCGCCAGCTTGACCAAACTGATGACCGCTCTGGTTTTTCTGGATACCAGTCCGGATTTAGGTGAACCCCTGATTCTGCAGTACGAAGACCGGGCCCCCCGCGGCGGTAAATCATTATTCCGGGCGGGAGAGACTTTTCATCTGATGGATTTGCTGTATGCCGCTTTGATGACCTCGGATAATTTAGCCACCAAAGCTTTGGCCCGTTCCACGGGTCTAAGTCAGGCAGAATTTGTAGCCCGAATGAATCTAAAAGCCGAAAGTTTGGGACTCTCTGCCACCCGTTTTGCCGACCCCACCGGTTTGAACCCTCTGAATATGTCTACGGCCTTAGATTGTGCTAAATTGCTTATGTCGGCCTTACAAGATAGTCTAATTTCTCAGATTACTTCAACCAAACAGTATACCATTCGTTCCTTAATAAGACGACGCAAGATAGTATTACAAAATACCTGTCGCTTACTGAATTATCGTCCGGAAATTTTAGGTGCCAAAACCGGTTTCATAGTCAGGTCCGGTTACTGTTTAGTCACCTGTGCCGAAAACTCAACCGGCAAAAAACTGGCCTTTGTGGTCTTAGGGGCGCCCTCCAATTATTCCCGTTTCAGGGATATGCAGAGATTGATGGACTGGAGCTTCAAGTTTTCTTTTACCGATTAGATTATGTTCAAGAAAACCATAGGAAGGGTTATGAACATTGAAAGGAAAGATATCGAGGAAGTGGGAGAAGCGGTCGAGAATCTGGGAGAGAATTTGGATAAAAAAATCTCCGAAATAAGCGACAAATTGAACCGCTTGCAAAAAGACCTCAAACAGGGTATAAGCGAACTGGGCAGTGAAATAGAGGATCTGAAAGAGTCGGTTCAGGCTTTGGAAGATAAAATTTCCAAGCTTTAGGTTTTCTCGACTTTCATTTTCTCCGAGTTCATGTGAGCTTTGTTTCTGCTCCCGAAAGCTTCCTGCAGAATGCCAATAAATCTATGCAATTCCTCACTGGTCCTGGATGCAAAAGATAATCTCACATAATCATCAAAGGCCTCACCGAATTCCTTGCCTGGGGCCACAATTACAGCATATTCAGGAGAAAAATTAGCTAAATAATCTACCAGCTGCCAGGAAAAACTATTATTTACATGCTCATAAAATCCGTCTGTAATCCCCAGCTTTTTGAGCCGCTGAAATCCTTCCTCACTGACACCTTTTGCAGAAAATTTTCTTTTTAAGTCGCCAACATTGGGAAAAATATAAAAAGCCCCTTTTGGTCTGACACAGTTTATTCCTTCCACAGAATTCAATCCTTTTACCAAAAGCTCCATTTTGGAGCGCATATCCCGTATGCTTTCTTTATCTCTGGGATACTCTATCACTTCAGCCAATGCATACTGGGCCGGGTGATTGACCGTATTTATGGACTGAACCAAAGGAGTCATAAGGCGTGAAATAAGTTTTTTGTTTTTGCTGGCAGCATAGCCGACTCTCCAACCGGTGATATTGAAATCTTTGGAAAAGCTGTCCGCTATCAGGGTATGTTTTTCCATACCCGGCAGGGAGACCATACTGATATGCTCCCCTTCAAAAATAATGCTTTTATACGGCTCATCTGAAATCACCAGGAGGTTATTTTTTTTGGCAATCTTGGCAATCGACTCCAATTCCTCATAACTGAAAACTTTTCCGGTGGGATTATGGGGAGAATTAACATAGATGGCTTTGGTTTTTTCATTGACTGCCTTTTCCAGTTTCTTGGGGTCAAATTCAAGATTTTCATCCATCGGCACCGCTGCTAAGTTGCCGAAAAAGGCCTTGGAGTGCATTTCAATGGGGGTCCAATATGGGGATAAAGTCAGAACCTCGTCTCCCGGGTCTAAAATTGCCATATGTGTGCAGTAAAGCGCAGATTGCCCTCCGGCGGTTACCACTACATCTCCGGCTTCAAATTTTACTCCGGTGGTTTTGGTCAGATATTGGGCGATATTTTCTCTTAGTTTTTCGATTCCGAAAACCGGCGGGTATTTGTTGGTTCCCCTGGAATACAAAGCTTTGGCATAAGCTTCTTTCAGGGCAGCAGTCGGCTCGTACCCTACATCTCCGCTGAGCAGATTGATAACTTTCTTTCCCGGAAAGCTCAAATTGCGCATTAACGCTAAAGGGGAAGGTCTAAGAGTGCTGATATGTTGGGAGGTAAAGTCTGGTTCTGCCAGATTGGGGTTTTCTATTTTGGGTGATGCGGTTGTCACTTTGGGCATTTTCCCCCCTTCGGGTTTTGAATTTTCCCCGATTTATCGGGGCTATTTTTTATACGCTACCCCAAAGAAAATATTTTATCCCTTTTGTCAAGAGAAAAATCAAATTTTTCTTACAAAATTTTCTGCCATTACGATTCTCTTTTAATGAGCGCCCAAAGCACTACCGGCTTTGTTGACATCTTTGGGAGCGACCCACAGAATGGCTCCGTAGCATCCGGCACCGGCAGAAACTCCGTCTAATGCTATGACATTGACTTTGGCGGAAGCCAGTCTTTCTAAAATATTGGCAATCGCTCCGGTCCGGTCATCTCCCTGAATTATGAAACAGGGGTTCTTCTTGCTGATTTTCAGCTTTGACCTTTTGGCGGCATGCTCAAAGGCGGCTGAATCTTCCGGGATGAAATCAATCTGGGAATGTTTTCCGGCCGGAAATCCGGTAAAAGCCAGAAGATTGATTCCGGCATTTCTTATAGCTCCGACGGCTTTGGCGCCTTCGCCGGTTTTATTGGGGACGGTTATTTTGTAATAATCTGTTTTGCGAACGGTTTCCATTTTTACCTCCTTCTTTGAGTTTAAATATAGCCCCTTGAAATACGCTGTCAAGGGTTCTGATTAGGAATTAAAATAGGGTAGTGGCTTGATTCAGTTTTTAAGAGCGACCGAGGAAATATGCTGGGACTTCTGCCAGAGAAAAATCAAAGTTTATAGATTGAACTTAACACAATTTTAATGATGTTTGCAAGTATCTCTGGGGAAATGGGCTTTTTAATAAATAAATCGCCGCCCACTTGATAGGATTTGTACCGGTCTTCGAGGATATCCTTCCCAGTGAGAAATATGATGGGAATATCTTTGGTGCTGGGTTCTTTCCGTAAGGCCTTGCAGACTTCATATCCGTCTTTATCAGGCATGTTGATGTCCAGTAAGATAAGGTCCGGGTGAAGGGAGATGGCTCTTTGAATTCCTTGTTCGCCTGAATTTTCCGCAGTTAAGGTGTATCCCTGGGCTTCCAGAGTTTTACAGACCAGATTGGTGATATCCGGCTCATCGTCTATGACGAGAATTTTGGCAAACTTTGACGGTAAAGGTATTTTATATGACATTTAATCACCTCGTCTTAAGTTAAGGATTCAAAATTATATCCATTTCTATTGGTCGACATTGCGTAAATTTTACTTTAGGATAAATTCCCAAAAAAGACTGCTAAATGATTTTTCAAGAGCAGACAGCTGGATTTAAAAATGGCTTGACTTTTGAGTGAAAAATTTTATTTTTGTGAAATTGTTGATAATGGTTACACCATAAACGATGCCGCGGTAACTCAGTCGGTAGAGCAACGGACTGTAAATCCTTTTTAGAAACCTTTCTAAGTTCTTGAGTTATAATGCAATTTCTTTGGTTTGACGGACTTACCTGATATCTTAATTTGTCGTAAATCGGTCTATTTTGTCGGATTTTGTACAGATAATAGACCCTATTTGGACACCAATTTTTATGTGAGCGGGAACTGAATGCTAAATCAAATCCGCAGTGACAGAGCAAAAAAGCATAAAAAGAAAGGTAAGAAATTACAATCTAGGGGGTCAATCTCTTCTACAAATAGGTCAAAACAACCCCATATAGAAGGTGGCACAAATTTGGCACCAAGAATATTTAGCAGCTTGTCATTGACTT
>Ga0154874_122_pt1 | contig 35879 bp, 33 predicted proteins | sample Rifle2008BG19ft_FD_105846 | JGI IMG/M metagenome (GOLD analysis project Ga0154874, IMG submission 105846) | candidate division Zixibacteria bacterium RBG_19FT_COMBO_42_43
CTAAAAGCAGCTCAAGCCAAACCCCAATATAATCCCTATTTAGCCCAGAAAACTGAAACCAAAGAAATTTTTATGAGAAATGTAGGTGGTTAAAATGAAAGATGTCTCTAACAAATTTGAAAGCTTAAGAACCGCCTGGGCCATAGCCAGAGTCTGGGCCAAACCTGAAACTTTAAACCTAGTAAGAGAAAATAAGGTTCCAAAAGGAAATGTTATCGAGATAGCCAAAACCGCCGGAATTTTGGCTGCCAAACGCACCAGTGAACTAATTCCCCTTTGTCATCCAATACCCCTCGATTATGTGGAGATGGAGATATCAGTTACCAAAGAAGAGATGGTGGTTGAATCCAGCGTAAAAGCTGTTTGGAAAACAGGAGTGGAGATGGAAGCCCTGACAGCTGTTACTGTGGCAGCTTTAACCATCTATGATATGCTCAAACCGTTAGACGACTCTATAGAGATTCAATCCATTAAGCTGAGTCGGAAAACCGGAGGGATAACTGATTTTGTCGAAAACTTTCAAACTCCTTTGAAAGCTGCGGTGTTAGTTTTATCTACTTCAACTTTTGAAGGCAAAAGAAAAGATAAATCAGGTAAAATAATTGTGGAAAGACTAAAAGAGCAACCAGTGGAAGTGGTTAAATATGAAATCCTGCCGGATGATGAAGAAAAAATTAGGGCAGAGTTATTAAACTTGGTGGAAAAAGAAAAAGTTGATTTGATTTTAACCACCGGGGGTACTGGCTTAGGTCCCAGCGATGTAACCGTAGAAGCTACCAGAAAAGTGATTGAGAAGGAAGTTCCAGGTATAGTTGAAGCAGCTCGAGCTTTTGGTCAAAAACGAACTCCTTATTCTATGCTTTCCAGAGGTCTGGCTGGAGTAAAAGGGAAAACATTGATTATTAATCTTCCCGGTAGTTCCAACGGTACCCGAGAATCCTTAGACTGTCTTTTACCGGCAGTCCTACATGCTTTCAAAATGATCTGGGGTGGAGGCCACAAAGAATGAGTCCCTTGTTGATCTTAGCACCACTGTTTTTGGTCATCTCTTTTATCTATTCCTCCGTTGGATTAGGAGGTGGTTCGGCATATATAGCTGCTTTAGCAGTAAGTGGTATCCCTTATTCTTCCATTCCTACCCTGGCACTGTCATTGAATCTTATTGTCTCTGGCAGCTCTTGGATTGGGTATTCAAAGTCCGGCTATTTTCAACCCAGATTACTTTTCTCCTTAGTCTTAGCTTCTGTTCCAGCCGCTTTCATTGGTGGGCTTATACCTCTTTCAGAAAAAACTTTTTTCCTTCTTTTGGGATTAGTCCTATTTCTGAGTGCTATTTGGATTCTTTTCTCCCAGGAAATTCACCCTTCAGCCATAAAACATTCAGGATACAAAAAATTTATAGTAGCCTCTGGAATTGGAATGGCTCTAGGATTTTTAGCCGTTTCACTGGGTATTGGAGGGGGAATTTTTTTGGCACCAGTTTTGTTAGCAATTGGTTGGACTAACGCCAAACAAACTGCTGCCCTGACCAGTGCCTTTATCTTTCTTAATTCTTTCTCTGGGTTATTAGCACATTTAACTAAACAAATACCCGATTTAACAACTTGGCTTCCCTTAGTAGCTGTAGTTTTGTTGGGAGGAGTTTTAGGCTCCTATGCTGGTTCTACTTTATTTTCAACTAAATTGGTTCAAAAAGTTTTAGGAATAGTGCTGATGTTCGCTTCATTTATTATTGGAGCCAAGGCTTTATGATTTCAGTGACCAAAGCTAAAAGTTTGGTGTTAAAAAATAGTTTTACTTTTGGAGTTGTAAAACTCCCTCTGGAGAAAGCGTTAGGATTGACCTTAGCAGAAGATGTTTTTGCCTTAAATGGTGTTCCTTCATTCACTAATTCCGCTATGGATGGCTATGCCGTTAAAAGTAAACAAACTAAAGCTGCAACTAAAGATAATCCCCTTGCTCTTAAACTTATTGGTTCAGTAAAAGCTGGAAGTTTTGCCAAGCAGATTTTAAAAAACAAAGAAGCTATTAAAATTATGACCGGAGCCCCTCTTCCTAAGGGTGCTGATTCGGTAGTTATCAAAGAAGATACTTTTGAAGAATATGGAAAAGTTTTGGTTAAAAAAGAAGTTAAGCCGGGTGAAAATGTTCGCTTTCAAGGGGAAGAAATAAAGAAGGGCGACTTAGCTTTAAGGAAATTTACAGTTCTAAATCCAGCCGCTTTAGGTTTCTTAGCCACAATAGGCATCAAGCGAGTCAAAGTATTTAAACCACCGGTTATAACCATTATTGCCACAGGGGATGAACTTGTAACTTCTAGCGAAAAATTAACTTTTGGAAAGATCTATGATTCCAATTCAGTCAGTTTAAAAGCAGCCTTGAAAGAGTGTGGAATAGACCCAGTGAACATTCTAAAAAGCCCAGATGATTTAACTGGTTTACAGAAAACTCTATCTAAAGCCATACAAAACTCAGATATAGTTTTGATCTCAGGCGGTATCTCAGTTGGAGATTATGATTACGTGAAAAAGATCTTGAAGTCTTTGAAAGTTAAAGAAATTTTCTGGAAAGTAGCTCAGAAACCTGGAAAACCTTTGTATTTTGGCAAGCAGGGCCAAGTTTTGGTCTTTGGGATTCCGGGAAATCCAGCTGCCTGTTTAGTGGTGTTTTATGAATACATCAGACCAGCAATTTTAAAATCAATGGGTAGAAAAGAGATTAGCTTGCCAACCATTAGAGGTAAGCTCACTAAAACTCTTAAAAAGAATCAAAACTTAAGCTACTTTTGGCGTGGAAAGTTGAACGGAAACAGTCATCCACCGACAGTTACTATTTCCGAAAAACAAGGGTCTCATATGTTACAAACCTTTGCCTTGGGCGATTGTTTAATCATTGGACCAGAAAACATAACTGAAATTAAAAAAAATAGTTTGGTAGAGGTTCACCTCTTGCCTTGGAGGAATAAATTATGAATGGAAAAGTGGAAGCTGTCTGCATTAGTGAAAAAAAAGGAGTGCGGAAAAAAAATGTGGGAGAAGCACACATAATTGAAAATTTTGGAATAGAAAACGATGCCCATGCTGGCAATTGGCACCGTCAAGTTTCCTTTTTAGCCAGTGAAAGTATTGAAAGAGCCAAACAAAAATGGGGCTTAAAAGTTTCGTTTGGGGATTTTGCCGAGAATATCGCTACCTCTGGGATTGATTTAATAGCCATCCAAATTGGTGACTGGTTAAAAATTGGCAATGAAGTTATCATTGAAATAACTCAAAAAGGTAAAAAATGCCACGTTGGATGTGAGGTGATGAAGTTCACCGGAAGGTGCATTTTCCCGCTAGAAGGGATTTTCGGTAAAGTTATAAGAGGCGGTGTTGCTAAAATAGGACAAGAAATCCGAACGGAGAATGGTATTTCCAATCAAAGTCTTAACAGTCTCCAACAGGGATAGAGAACACAGACAGCAATGGGTCTGAATTGTGATGAATCAAATCTGTTATTCTTGGGATAGAGAGGTTTCTATTGACAAGAAACTAGTAAATTCTATCACTGCACTAGTGCAATGGCAGTGACAGTGCGAAACAGCGAAAAAAGAAACCTAAGAAAAATCAATAAGTTACAACGGACTGACTGCTTGAACTCCTAGTCGGACAAGTAAATAGGCCAGAACAAACACAAATAAACCAAAATACACCGAAAATGCAATTTCGGTTTATTTTGACATAAAGGTGGCACAAATATGGCACAAATGTAGAGTTAGCTTCGTCAGAATCCTTGCAAGTGGTTGAAAAATCAAGCGGGGACGACGAGACTCGAACTCGCAACTTCCGCCGTGACAGGGCGGCGCTCTAACCAATTGAACTACGTCCCCGGGTATTAGTGACTAGTGTTCAGTGGTTAGTGTTTAGTAAAAACTAGTCACTAACCACTATTCACTAATCACTGCCTTAACTTGGGCGGTATAGGATTCGAACCTATGGCCTTCTGCGTGTAAGGCAGACGCTCTAAACCAGCTGAGCTAACCGCCCCCAAGCTCACTGAATGTAACAACCTATAGCCAAAAAATCAAGCCAAACTATCTCATTTATCGGGAGCTGAATATGATACGTGAAGGTCGATCTGCTCGTATTAAACAATCTTATTTCTTAAAACCCCGATCCCTTCAATAGCCATCTCCACCACATCTCCCGGCTTTAAATATCTGGCATTTTGGCCCTGCTCCAATTCACAACCGCCGGAAATTGTGCCGCTTCCCCAGACTTCTCCCGGAAAAATTTTCTGATTATATGACACGAATTCCACAATTTCTTCAAAGCTCCAGTGAGTTTTTTCTCCTGGTTCTAAAATGGGGGTGTGGACTAAATCATGATAGGTGCTGTTTAATCTCTCCTGCCCATTAACCTTCACTGTCACCCTATTTGAACCTGGCTCCCCAAATTCATCTGCAGTAACAAGACAGGGTCCTAAAACATTAGCCCAATCCTTGCCGAAGCCCGGTCCTAAACCCACATTCATAACCAAAAGTTGTAAATCTCTGATAGATAAATCATTGAAAATGGTAACTCCGAACAAATAATTTTTGGCTTCTGCTCTGCTAATATTTTTACCTGCTTTTCCTATCACATATCCAATTTCAGCTTCGTAATCCAATTTTTCGGTTTGGAATTTCTTAATCTGTCCCTCTTGCGCCAATAGATACTGCCCGTATTCAACCTCTTCTTCCGGCCCGATAACTGTCAAATTGTTCCCATTATAATAAGCCGGCAGAAAGTCCCATTCTTTGGCTACCGGCATTCCCCGGTTGGCTCTGGTTCTCTTAATATGCCCCCTGAAGGCGATAAAATCTCTCAAAAGCTTAGGTTGTAAGGGAGCCAATAGTTTGATTTCCCCTGTTTTGTAAATTAATTGGGTTTGGGATTGATTCTTTTTGATATAATTTTTGGCATCTGAATATATTTGATTAGCAAAGTTCCAAATTTCCCCTTTGAATTCTCCGCAAATTTCAATGAACCGAACCATTTCGGACGGGAAATTTTTAATCCCTTCTTTTTGAGCAGCTTGGTTGAAATCAATTATATATTCCCATTTGTTCCACTCCCCAATGGCTAAGCCGATATGGGGTTCTGAATTCTTATGGCTAAAGGTTACCAGTCTCATATTTTCTCCAAAAGTTTGGTCCAGGGTACCAGTTCAACTTCCTTTTGGCATAAAGGGCAGGTATCCGGGCTGTAGACCTGAACGGGAATTTGAATGGTAGCGTAAAAATTATCTTTATATTTTTTTTCGGTTTCCTGTATCAATGGAGTAATTCCTTTTGCGAAGGTAGCTGCCGCTACAACTTTACCTTTGAAATTTTCCGCCAGTTTAGGAAGTTTATTGCCGATGCATCCGCCCTGAACAGCCACGGCATTAAAAACTAAAATTTTGTCATCAGGTCTAATTTCACCTTCCACCAATTTATCTCCAAATCTACCCGATGGCAAATATTCTAGATAAGCACTCTTTTTTCTTAATTTTGAGCTGATATAATCTGTGAATTTTTTTACCCCGGTTTGGGCCGGTGCAAAGATTATGTCAAAATCGATTGCTCTACTCTTAATCCATTTAAGTATGTCCTCACTTATCAGTTCCACCAAATCAGGATGTTTCACTATTGGGTCTAAGAGAAAAAAACCTTGTAAGTGATTTCCTCTTTCATCAGTTGGATAAAGATAATGACCGTCAGTTCTAAGGGGTTTAACCCTTTTTAAAATTTCCTCAAAATTTTCTTTTTTAAAAGTAGGCGAAATTAAATTCACTGCCTGGTCGAGCTTCTCCATTGAGATTATTTAATATAAGTTAAACTGTATAGACAACGAGATAAAAAAGAAGTCCTCAAGGGATGGCTTAGGAGACCTCGATGGATTCTTTGTGCCAGCTTAAAGCGTATTCCTCTATTTCAATTTTCTTAGCCAAGGGAGTGAGCCGAAAATTGGGCTGGCTTTCAATCATAAGTGCAATCTCATCCACAAAGTGCTTTTTATACTCTTCGATAGATTTAACTTCAAAAAATTCCTTTTTGGGTTGGGGACCATGATGCCCGCCAATCGGATGGAGAGTAATATCTCCCACCCCGATGCCGGAACGGCTGATAAAAGTTCCCTTGCTGTAAAACATAAATTCATTGTAAGAGGTGTTACGGTGATTATAAGGGGGAGTATGCACAAATCTGGGTAAAAAAGTTATAATATTCACCGAGCCGTTTTCATTCAAAAAAGTTACATAAGCAGATGGGGGTAAATGAAAAGTATGGCTTTCAACCACGTTTATGTCTACAGCGTTAATCTTAAAAGGATACAAGGTTCCCTGCCATCCGGCACAAGCTAAAGGTGAGTTGGAATAAATTTCTTCTTTATAATTTCCTCCCACTTTTTTTACAACTTTAACTTTCCCTTTTTTAGGGTTGTTAACTTCATTAGTCAAAACGGAGATATTTTCTCCTTCAATCTGCGATGAAGCAATCGGGTAATCCTGGCTCAAAAGCCCGTAATTAGGCATATAATACTGCTTGGGCATTTCAATAATCAGCATAGCTTGAGATTTGGACTTGGGCTGAATTGAATAGAAAGTGCCTTTCGGCATCAAGACAAAATCAAAAGGCTCATATTTCAAAACTCCGAATTCGGTCTGAAACTCTCCTTCCCCTTCCTGAATGTAGAAAATCTCATTGGCTTCAGCGTTAAAGAAGACCAGATTCTCATTCCCACTGGGGAAATACGGGGAAACAGCAACCTCTTCATTTTCCAAAAGACGGACCGGCAGATTATTTCTTTCAGCCCCCTTGATTTTAGATAAAGCAAAAGCCCGGGGTTGGGTAATCTCCACGGCTGTCTCCGAAAAGGTCTTAACCATCTCCCTGTACTGCTCTCGGACGGTCGGTCTAAAAAGTTTGTACAAAAAAGTCTGATGGCCTATAAAACCGGATTCGCCGATAAAGTCCCAGTACAACTCCTTGGGAATATCTTTGTAATTGTGATAAGAGATTTTCTCCTCCCAGCCCTTTAAAACCCGGCGGCGGTGAGGAAAAGGTCTCAAAAAGGAGAAGCTCTGCATAGATTCAGCTAGTCAAAAATTTTCTTCAGACAGGGAACAGTTTTGGGAAAATCTTTGGGTTCCATATTCCCCAAAAAATCCCGCACTTTCTTATTTACCTCTTCCGGTTTCCCTTCAAACATTTTGGGTTTTCTCTTGGTGCTCTGCCATTCCCGGAACTCTTCCTGCTTCATAGAGTATAAAGATTGGACGGTTTTATTCGCGAACTGCTCCCCGGTTTTCTTTTTAATATCTCCCGGATTGTAATCTCTTTGCACCAGTTCAATAAAAAACCATTCATCGTCAAATAACTCTCTGGTAAAACATTGTAATAAAGGACCAAAAGAATCTTTCTCTTGAAAAACGGGGGTTAAAAATTGAGCTCCCTGCTTCTCTAGATACTCTTTTAGTTTGAAAATATCCGATGTTCGCAGGGCTAGATGCTGAACATAGGTCAAAAGTTCTTCCGGTTTTTTATCATTACCTCCGTAAACGAAAGGCGCCTGAGGATGGGCTAATTCATCGGAAGCACTAATACCGTAAACCACCGCTAAGCAATCTCCATGGATTAAGTTACGACAGGCAAAAGTAGCCATAGCGGTTTTTTCCTCACCCACTCTTTGGGTTTCATATACTTTTACATAACCGGAGTTTAAGAGAAAGTCTCTCAAAGAATTAAAAACGGTCATATCTTTGACTAAAACGGTTCTATGATCGGGCTGTAATTTTAGAAAATCATTCTTGGACATAATCGACCTCTTTGATTTAATGGTTAAGCACTAATACTTAAATCTAAACAACTAAATATAAGCAAAAATAATCTAGGAGGCAACAGTTGTTTGTCAAGCAGAAGTTTGCTACAGAGAAAAACTGTAACTAGATTAGCAGAGTGGTTCTATCCTAAGCTACAATTATTAAAAATCCCCAACCTTTGAATGTTAAGCTTGGGTAACCCTCTCGGCCGGAACGGTCTCTTTGGTCTTCTTTTCCCCATCGATGAGTATGGCGACTGGTATCAGAACACAATATCCCAATACCAAAAGAAGGGGTGCCAAAGTAATAGAGCCGGAACCCAACAGAATATATCCGACTATGATTACCAAAAGAGCAATGCCAAACCAGATAAGGTTTTTCTTTCCAAAAGGAAGGGAGTATTTCTCTTTACCTTTTACTCCGGATGATTTAGGTTTAGATGCCATATTTTCTCCTAGATTTGTTTTATTACGTTTGTAAGCTTAATAAGCATTCTTTTGTCTAAATAAAGTTCGTAAGGTCAACAAAATAATTTTAATATCAAATCCCAAAGACCAATTTTCCACATAAAACAAGTCATATTTGGTTCTTTCTTCCAAGGAGGTATCTCCTCTTAAACCATTTACTTGAGCCCAGCCGGTAATACCGGATTTAACCTTGTGCCGCATAAAATAGCGAGGAATATCCTCTCTAAACTTATCGACAAAAATCGGACGTTCTGGACGAGGTCCCACCAAACTCATTTCTCCCTTAAAGACATTTAAAAGTTGGGGCAATTCGTCCAAGCTTAGTCTTCGCAAAATAACCCCCACTTTGGTACGGCGGGGATCTTGGCGGGAAGTATTTTTGGGCCCATCCTTTTCAGAATCAATATACATAGAGCGGAATTTTATCATCAGAAATTTTTTACCATCCCGGCCCAATCTTTCCTGCCGGTAAAAGGCCGGTCCGGGGGAATTTACTCTGATAATTAGAGATATAATTAAAAATATGGGAGACAATATAAGCAACCCTAAGCTGGAGCAGATCAGATCAAAAGTTCTCTTTACAAAGCGATTCCAGCCCTCCAGGGGAGTTCTCCCCAGAGAGATAAAGGGGGTTCTGTCCACCGATACTATTTGAGCTTTGACCGCCATCAATTCCAGCAAGTCCGGCGCAATCTGAAACTCAACATTCAAATGGTCACAGTCTAAAATAATTTCAGAAATTTTCTGATGGTAAGCCAAAGGTAGAGCCACTAAGACCAAGTCTATTCTTTCTTTTTCAATGATTTTGGGCAGATAGTCAAGATTTTCCCAGCCGTTGCTGGCTTTCTCTTCCCCGTTAACACAGATAAATTTGACAATTTGATATCCCATTTGAGGCTGTCCACTCAATCTATCATACAGATTCCCACCCATCTCCCGGCTTCCCACAATAATGGTTCTTTTTGCTCCGATCCCCTTTTTCATTAAGAAAGTCTCCAGCTTGGTCAGAATAATTCTTTCCATGTATACCAAACCCAAGCAGGTAAACCATAAAAGCACCAGAGTTAACCTAGAATAGGTAGTTTCCCGGTAGAAGAAAGTAAAGGCACCGGTAATAAAAAGTGTCAGAGTTACCACTTTAAACAAAACATAAAATTGGTCTAAAATCAGCTTAGGGCGGCTGCGGCTGTAAAGTCCCAAGATATTTCCAATCAAAAGAAATACTGCCACCACGAAAAGAGAGCTGTACATATACAGGCTATAAGGGGGAATCCCTTTAGTAATGGGGATGATTTCGGCAATAAAGGAGTGGAATCTCAGCCAATAAGCTATGGAGCAAGCCCAGAAGATTACGGCTGCGTCACAGAGAACCAAAATTAAGGGGAAAAGATAGATAAAATCTCTTTTGCTCATCGGCAACTAAAGTTTTTTTGATGTTCCCTAAATTTTTCTGAAACGTATTTATTAATTTTTTCCTTGAATAACTTCTGGTCGAATTTCAAGCTGTTTTTCCTTATAAAAGTCGGCTCAAATTCCATTTTTTGAAAGCTCTTTACCGCCTCAATCAAAGCCTCTTTGGTTTGAGGGTAAAAAAACAGACCAGAGAGCTTTTGTCCAGTAGATTTTGGCAGTCTTTGAGGTTCTTCCCCTACTAAAATCCCCTCGACCGTTTCTTTAGCTCCTCCTTTGGCATAGGCAATGACCGGTTTTCCGCAGGCCTGGGCTTCCACCAGGACTATTCCAAAATCCTCTTCACCCGGGAAGATCAAGGCTTGGCAGTTGGAATAATACTCTTTCAGCTTTTCCGGTGATTGCCAGGGAAGAAAGATGATATTTCTGGCTGCCATCTTTTTTAAGTTGTTCTCCTCCGGTCCCTCTCCGATTATAACCAGCGGATATTTTAATACATTGAAGGTGGAAATTGCCAGGTCGATTCTCTTATATGGGACTAAGGCCGAAACCACCAAAAAATAATCCTCAGATTTGTTAGAAAGCCGGAAGAAATCGGTGTTCACCGGAGGATAAATAACTTCAGAGCTTCGGCGATAATGTTTTTCGATGCGGTTTTTGATGTAATTGGAGATAGCCACGAAATAATCCACTCTCTGACTGGAACGCTCATCCCAAATCCTCAAATAATTCATAAAAAAGGGAATCAGGGTTTTATTCAAAATGCCACTATGATTGTTGAAAAAATAGCTGTGATACATCTCCCAGGCATATCTCATAGGGGAGAGACAGTAGCTGATATGACAGGTTTCCGGGGGTGTGATAACTCCTTTGGCCACACAATGGCTGGAAGAGATTACCAGATCAAATTCATTTAGGTCGAATTGCTCTATGGCAGTGGGAAAAAAAAGTAGATATTTAGGATAAATTTTCTGGGAAAAGGGAAATTTCTGGATGAAAGAGGTTTTAATGGGCATTTTTTCAATAACGGAAGAAACAGAACCGGGCCTATGCAGTAAAGTAAAAAGGGTTGCCTCAGGGAAAAGCTGGCATAAAATTTCTAAAACTTTCTCCCCCCCTCTCATTCCGGTCAGCCAGTCATGTACTAAAGCAACTTTCATCTTAATTTTCCAAAAGCTCCTGATAAATTCTCAAGGTTTTTTCTGCTGTTTTTTTCCAGGTAAAAATTTTGGCTCTCTCCAATCCCAGAGATATCATTCTTTGACGCAAGGAGGTTTCAGCTAAAACTTTCTCCAGGGCTTCAGCCATTTCCTTCAAATTTGCCGGGTAAACTAATACCGCTGCATCACCGCTGACTTCTGCGATGGAAGAATTATTAGAGCTTACCACTGGGATTCCACAAGCCATGGCTTCCAAAACCGGCAAGCCGAATCCTTCATACAGAGTAGGAAAGAATAAGACAGCAGCTGAGTTATAAAGCAAGGCCAATTCTGCATAATCTAAAAATGGTATTATTTTTACTTTTTCTGTAATTTTAAGCTCTTTTAGCATTGGTTCTAAAACTTTCTGATTTTGTAACCCCACTCCGGCTAAGACCAAATCATAACTTTTGTCTTTCAACATGGCGTAGGCTTTCAAGGCGTTTTCCAAATTTTTGTGTTTCCTCACCGAGCCGGAATACAAGATATATTTATCAGGTAATTTATATTTGTTTCTGAAATTCTCCAAAACATTTTGGTCATTTATGGGTTTAAAAATTTCATCTACACCATAATAAATAACTTCAATTTTTCTCTGGTTAGTTTTAAAAATTTCCATTACATCATTTTTGGTATTTTCGGAACCGGCTAAGATTTTATCTGATTTTTTTACCGCCTGACCAATCATAAATTTAGCGTAAATATAAGCTTTTTTAGCGGGTAAATTCTGAGGAAATTTTAAATGAATCAAATCATGAATGGAAACCACCTTTTTACATTCTAAAAAATAAGGCAGAGTATAGTGGGGTTCGTGAAATAGTTGTATGTCATATTTTTTAGCTTGGTGGCTTAAGCTGAAATGCTCTCGAATAGAATATTTGGGAGAGTTGTTTACTAATTTCACCACCTGCTCTTTGGGATAACTAAAATTTTCAATATCTCGGTGATGGAAAAAAAGAAAATACTGATTTTGTTTATCAAACTCCAGTAGATGCTTTACCAAATTCTGTATGTAAGTTCCAATCCCAAAATCATTGATTTTTCTAACATCGATACCTATTCTCATCTTTTAAGTTTTATGTGTTAATTCCAAATTAATCCAAAAATATTTTTATACCACTCCTTTTTTTCTTTGTTAGAAAAAATGTGGCCTAGACCGAATTTTAAACTTAGATAAAGCTTTAAAATTAGGTTTGAAACCTGGCCATTGTGCAATCTGTAATAATATAACTGGCTTTTGCGGTAATGATATTCGGTTTTTAGGTTTTGGGATTTAGTGCTGTTCCCGACCACATGCATAACTTGGACTTCCGGAAAGTAGATAATTTTTCCTTTAGCTTTCATGCGGTGACATAAGTCGGCATCCTCAAAATATAAAAAAAAGTTTTCATCAAATTTCCCTGTCTCTTGCAAAACCTTTTTTCTGGTCAACATACAGGCGCCAGAAACCCAGTCAACTTCTTTGGCTTCAGCTGTGGTGTTCTCTAAAAATTTTAACACTAATGAACGTCTTTGATTAGCACTTCTCTGATATATTTTGGTAAAGAATTCGCTTGCTAGATTGGGAAATTTGGCATAAGAGAGCTGAAAGCTAGAATCTGAATATAACAATTTGGGTCCCAGAGCTGCAACTGATGAATTACTCTTTAGATATTCCAACATTTTTATGACCGAATTATCAATTATCACAGTATCAGGATTCAGAAATAGAACGAACTCAGAATTTGTTTTCTCAATTAAAAGGTTGTTGCCACCGGCGAAACCTAAATTTTTTTGAGACCTGAACAGTTGAACGCCGGGGAATTCAGTTTGAATAATTCTTACAGTCTCATCCGTGGAGACATTATCCCAGACCAGTACTTCATAGCTCAAATTGTGACAGTTGTTTTGAATAGAATTTAAACAATCGCGTATAGTGGCCCGAGAATTCCAGGTCACGATTAAAATTGACAGCTCACTCATAGCTCAAATTCTCAAAAAAGAAAACCTCTCCACCCACAGCTTTCTTTCCTCTTTGGAAAAACAAAGGTTCCAAGCCAAAAACATGAAGATTAAACCGGACAAAGCCACTTCCAAGATAAATTCCCAAAGATTTTGGGCCGGAAGAAATTTGGAAACCAGGCCCAGCAGAATGACAAAAGGTAAAGACGCCCATAATGGCGGAAGAAAACTTTGTTTAAAATAATCTTTGAAAGAAATTTCAGCCGCCTGTTTAATGTAAATGGCAGAAAAGAGGGAGTAATTGAGTAAACGTGGTATAGCCACACCTAAAGCGGCCCCGATTATGCCATATTTTTTAATCAAAATTAGAGATAAAATCAGTGTCAATATTGCCTCCGAAACTGCCACCAAAGCCAGAAATTTATGTTTGGTTTGGCCCAAAAGAACCTCTTCGGTTACAAACTGACTCATAGAATAAATCTGGGGAACCAGCAAAATCAACAAAACCGGATAACATTTTTCAGCATAGGCTGGTCCCAGCCATAAGACAAAAAACTGTTTCCCCAGAAAAATCAAACTCAAACTGATAGGTAAAATAATCAGAAGCGAATACTTGGTTCCCAATATCAAAACCCTTTTCAAGGTCTGAAAATCCCCCTTCGACTCTAAGCCGGAAGCAATAGGATTGATGACAAGGCTTACTCCATTGACAGCCCGGCGGGTATATTCTACTAAAATAGTTGCCATGGCAAAATATGTCACCATGGCTGCCGAAGATAAAATTCCAAGCAAAACATTGGGGGAGTAATAAATCACTTGATAAGCTACCACTAATAAAAAACTAAAAAACCCGTGCTGAAAAATGATTTTCAGGGTATTGATATTGGCAAGTTTAAAGGAGATTTTTAGATTAGGTTCCAATTTGAAGATGGCCGCAAAATTTAGAGAATAGGCTACCAGACAAGCTAAAAGCTGGATAGCTCCTAAAATAATCAGACTGGATTTAAAATTAAAAATTATCAGGATCAAAATTGCCTTTATAGAGATGAGGATTACTCCGAATAGGTTATTCAGATCAAATCTTTCCATTCCCAACAAGATTCCGCTGAAAACTCCGGCCGGAAGGCTGAAAGCCAGATTCAGACCTACCAGTATAACCACCCAGGAGGCTTGAGATTGGAACTCGGTTGGAATTTTAAAAATAGAATTGAATAGAAAAGATAAAATTACCGTCAAAATCAAAGTAAAAGCCCCGATGGCGCTAAAGACCGCCAAGGATGTGCTGACGGTCTGATTTAAGCTGTGATAATCTCCGACGGCTCTGTATTTTGAAACATAACGAATCACAGAAGAGCGAATTCCCAAATCCAAAAGTCCCAGATATCCGGTAAAGACATTAGTCAAGACCCAGACTCCGAAACCGGCATCTCCCAGATGTTTTAATACAAAGGGAATCAGAGACAGGTTAATCAAGCCATTGATGATGAAAGCGCCCCAGTTGGAAAAAACATTTTTGATAATCTGGGATTTGGAGAGCATCTAGAAAAGTTAGCCCTATTTTTTCTTGAAAAATAGATTTTTTTCAATCAGGTCACACAGGATATGACCCAACATAATATGAACCTCTTGAATCCTGGGAGTGTTTTGCGAAGGTACCACAAGGGAGTAATCCGAATATTTGGTAAGCTCTCCACCCCGGTTACCCAAAAATCCGATTATTTTTAATCCCTTTTTTTTGGCCATTTTAGCGGCTTCTACCAGATTTTTAGATTTGCCGCTGGTTGAGAGAGCCAATAAAAAATCCCCTTTTTGGCCCAGGGCCTCAATCTGCCTGGAAAAAATCTGCTCAAAGCCAAAATCATTGGCACAGGCGGTCAAAGTAGAAACATTGGTGTTTAAGGCAATGGCTGGGAGAGGTTTTCTTTTAGAATCCGAGGAGAGCCGCACTATAAGTTCGGCTGTCAAATGAATGGCATCTGCGGCAGAACCGCCATTGCCACAAAAAAAAATCTTTTTGTTTTGTCTTAAACTGGAGCTTAAAATCTGAGCTAATCGGACAATTTCAGAAGCAAATTTTACTTTTACTCTTTGCTTTAGGTCAATACTCTCCTGAATCTGTTTTTCTACTAAAATCTTTTGGCTCAATTTATTTGGTTTTGAAATGAATAGCGTCGGCCATCTCTTTAAGTTTTGAGGAGTCGGAATTGGTTTCCAGAGCATTTCCCAAAACCAAAAAATTGGCTCCGTTTTTCACTTTATTTTGTGCTACCTGGGGATCTTTTATTCCACCCCCCACAATAATGGGCAGGGAGATATACTCCTTAACTTCACTGACTACTTCATCCGGGATAGAGGTTTTTGCTCCGGAGCCGGCTTCCAAATAAATCATTTTCATCCCCAGATATTGAGCAGCCAGGGCATGGGTTTTGGCGATGTCCGGTTTATCAAAAGGGATTGCTTTGGTATCACTCATGAACAGCACAGAAGTCATTTTACCCGAATCAAAAATCATATATCCGGTAGGGATTGCTTCTAAATTAAACTCTTTTATAGCTGAAGCGGCTCTGACATGTTCTCCGATTAAAAAATTGGGGTTTCGGCCGCTGACCAAAGACAAGAATAAAATGGCATCGGCCCAGCGGGAGACTTGATAAGCATTGCCTGGAAAAATTATGACCGGAATATTCACCGAACTTTTGATTTCTTTTATAATTCCATCCAGTCCTGTATTTAACAGCAGACTGGACCCGATTAGAATTCCATCCACCCCGCTTTCCTCAAAAATAGAAAGTTTCTCCCTCAATTTTTTGGGGTCAATTTTATCCGGGTCCAAAAGAACCAAAAATCCGGCCCCTTTGGTCTTCGAAATTTCCAAAAGTTTTTGATAAATACTCATCAGGCTTTTAGATGTTTCTCTAATATAACAGGCAAGCTTTCTAAAACCTTATCGATTTTAGCGGGATCTTTTAAGCCTCCCGTGGCTAAAGTCGATTTTCCTCCACCGGAACCACCGGCCAGAGCGGCCAGCTCTCTTAGAATTTGGTCTGCCTTTAAATTTTTATCCTTAACTGCTATACTGGAGGAAAAAGTCAATATAATAAAGCTGCTGTTTATTTGGGCCACCAAGGTCCCGACAGTGTAAGATTTCTCAAATTCGGGAATTTTACGGAATGAATCGGCTAAATTCAAAAGCTGTTCTTTGTTCTCAAGGTGACCTAAATTCACCGCAATATATTTTACCCCTTTTATTTCTTTGGCTTCCTGAAATAGTTTTACTGCCAGACCGCTGGCTTGGTCACCTTCCAGCTCCTTCAATCTGTTCTCAATTCTTCTTTTTTCTTCTAAAAGAGTTTCCAATCTATCTAAGTATTTATCCAAATCAGTTTTTAAAAGATTCGCTCCCTGCAGCAATTTATTCCTTTCCTCCTGCATCAGCTGATAGGCCTTTTCACCGGTTATAGCTTCGATTCTTCTGACCCCTGAAGCAACTCCGGTTTCTGAGACAATTCTGAATATACCAATTTCACTGGTGGTTTTGGTGTGAGTCCCCCCGCATAACTCCAGAGAATAATCTCCAATTTTTATCACCCGAACTTTACCTCCATATTTCTCTCCAAAAAGAGCCATCGCACCCATAGCCAAAGCTTCTTTAAGAGGGACATCAAAAATGGATATGACCTCCATATTTTCCCAGATTCTTTGATTGATGTCAAATTCCAATTGGCTCAATTCCTCATCGGTCAGTTCCTTAAAATGAGAGAAATCAAATCTCAGACGGTCCGGTGCCACCAGAGAGCCAGCTTGATGCACATGCTCTCCCAGAAGCTCCCGCAGAGCTTTATGCAGAAGATGAGTGGCAGTATGGTTCTTCATTATGGCTTTACGTCTAGTTTTATCTACTTTAGCCGAGACTTCTAGCCCTTTTATTTTTTTATCTACTTTAGAATTGTTCGATTCGATCAAGTGCAAAATAATTTCATTTTCTTTTTGGGTATCTAACACTTCTAGATTCAATTGCTCTTGAGCGATTTTTCCTGTGTCACCCACCTGACCACCGGATTCTGCATAAAAAGGAGTTTTTTGTAAAATCAAAAACTTTTTGCCTGAAGGAGACTCCCATATTTCCTCAATGGTGGTATCTGTTTCCAAATTTTCATACCCCACAAATTCCACTTTTTTTACTTTAGAACCTAAACCTGATGTCTTAGGGAGAGTATCAAATTTAGAAGCTTTTTGTGAGCGTTCTCTTTGAGCCTGCAGTTCTTTTTCAAAACCAGATAAGTCAATCTCTAAGTTTTTCTCCTTTGCCATCACTTGGGTCAAATCCGGAGGGAAACCATAGGTGTCATGAAGTTTGAAAATTTCCTCTCCGGGAATTACTTTTTTCCCCTGCTTAATAACCTGACTGGCGACTTTTTCAAACAGCTCCAGCCCTTTATCCAAAGTTTTTTCAAAGCTTTCTTCTTCGGACTTTATGACCAGGTCAACCTGGCTTTTCTTGGCTTTAATTTCCGGGTACTGCTTTCCTAGAATATCTACCGCTACATCTGTCAGCTGATACAAAAAAGGACTGGACAAATTTAGCAATTTTCCATGCCGGGCTGCCCTTCTTAAAATTCTGCGAACCACATAGCCACGTCCTTCATTAGAAGGGATGACTCCATCAGCAATACAAAAAGTCAAAGCCCGAATATGGTCAGCCATGACTCTGAAAGAAACTCCGCTTTCGCCGGAGGAGTATTTCTTTTTGGATAGCTTTTCAATTTTGGAAATTATGGGTAAAAATAAATCGGTCTCATAATTAGAATCTACATTCTGCAAAACCGCACAAACTCTCTCAAGGCCCATGCCGGTATCTACGCTTGGTGCAGGTAACGGCTCCATTTTTCCAGATTCATTTTTGTTAAACTGCATAAAGACCAGATTCCACAGCTCAATAAACCGGTCACAATCACAACCCACACCACAAGTTGGTTTACCGCAGGCAAATTTTTCTCCCCTATCAAAAATCAGCTCTGAACAGGGACCGCAGGGACCGGTTTCCCCCATAGACCAAAAGTTGTCTTTTTCACCGAAGCGAAAGATTTTATCTTTTAAAGTCGAATCGACTTTCTTCCAAATCTGGAAACTCTCCTCATCTTTTTCATATATAGTGATGTAAAGTCTGTCTTTGGGCAGTCCCAGGCCATCTTTAGCCGAAGTAAAAAACTCCCAGGCATAAGCGATGGCTTCCTCTTTAAAATAATCCCCAAAAGAAAAATTTCCCAGCATCTCAAAAAAAGTGTGATGTCTAGCGGTCAGTCCCACATTTTCCAGATCATTATGTTTACCACCAGCCCGCATACATTTTTGAGCCGAAACCGCCCGCTTATAATCTCTTTTCTCCAGTCCCAGAAAAAATTTCTTGAACTGATTCATACCGGCGTTGGTGAAAAGCAGGCTGGGGTCATCCTGGGGCACCAATGAGGAAGAGGGGAACAGCTGGTGTCCCCGGGATTGAAAATATTTTAAAAATTTTTCTCTTGTTTCAGAACTTTTCATGATTCATCTGCTTCTTTTATGCGCATAACTTTATTGACTATGTCGTAGGAAAAACCTCTTCGCAACAAAAAATCAGCCAGTTTCTTCTGAACTTTTCTATCCTCTAAGTTTTGAAAAAGCTTTTTCCTTCTCTCCAACAATTTGGCTGCCAATTCAATTTCCTTTTCATCCTCAAAACTCTTCTTAATTACGTCCTCAACCAGCTCTTTTTTAATTCCTTTACGGAACAGTTCCTGCTTCAAGAGAAACTTCCCCATTGGCTTATTGGCTAATCTACTAGAAGCCCAGCTTTCGGCAAATTTTTCATCGTTTATCAAATCTACTTTTTTTAAATCCGAAACGACCTCAAAAATGATTTTTTCAGTAAATCCCTTTTGTCGTAATTTTTGCTTGAGCTCCCTTTCGCTTCTGGACCTTAATTCCAATAATTTCAGGGCTTTTTCTTTTGCCAGAGATTTGTCGAAACTAACTTGGGTTACTTTTTTCAAAACGGCTACGCCCGTAGACTTTAAATTGAGGTTCGCAAGCAATACAACTGAATCAAAGACTTAATTACTTTCTGGTTCTAACTATTTCTTTGGTGTCTTTGGATTCCTTAGGTGCTTCCACCTTCAAAAATCCCAGTTTTTCCCGGACCTCTTTTTCAATTTTGGTTGCCATATCCGGATTATCTTTCAAAAACTGTTTGACATTATCCCGGCCTTGTCCTAATCTTTCATTTTGGTAGGAAAACCAGGTGCCCGATTTTTCCAAAATTTTCAACTCGGTTGCTAAATCTACCAGTTCCCCTTCTTTAGAAATTCCCAGTCCATAGATAATGTCAAATTCAGCTTCCCGGAAAGGAGGAGCCACTTTATTTTTTACCACTCTAACTCTAGTCCGAGAGCCAATTACCCCTTCTCCTTCTTTTATTGAAGCAATTCTTCTGATATCCATTCTCACGGAGGAGTAAAATTTCAAAGCGTTTCCACCGGTGGTGGTTTCCGGGTTACCGAACATGATTCCTATTTTCATACGGATTTGATTGATAAAAACCACACAGGTTTTGGATTTGCTAATGGTGCCAGTCAGCTTTCTCAAAGCTTGCGACATCAGACGGGCCTGCAAACCCATATGCTGGTCCCCCATTTCCCCTTCAATTTCTGCTTTGGGGACTAAAGCCGCTACCGAATCAATCACAATTATATCCACTGCACCACTGCGGACTAACGTTTCCGTAATCTCTAAGGCCTGTTCTCCTGTATCCGGTTGAGAAATTAAAAGATTGTCAATATCCACTCCTAATTTCTTAGCATAAGTAGGAGCTAAGGCGTGCTCGGCATCCACGAAAGCTGCCACTCCACCCTGTTTTTGAGCTTCGGCAATCAGGTGCAGAGCCAAAGTGGTTTTCCCGGATGCTTCCGGCCCGAAAATTTCCACCACCCTTCCTCTGGGGACACCACCTACTCCTAAAGCATAATCTAGCGCTATCGATCCGCTGGAAATTACCGGTATGGAAATTCCAAGGCTTTCTTCCCCTAATCTCATGATGGAGCCCTTGCCAAACTGTCTTTCGATTTGAGTAACGGCTTGGTCCAAAGCCCTTTTTTTGTCAGTGGCTGTATCCATAGAATCCTCTCTTTTTTGAAAGATTAAAGATTTTGACATTTAACTATCTAAATTAATCAAAAATAAGTCAAAAAGCAACCGTTAAGAGAGTAAAACTTTTTTCATGGGGGTATAAACCGAGCCAGTAGGATGAAGGGTGCTTTTCATCACCACCACTTCTTTAACCTCGAATTCTTCGGTTTCAAATGTGGTTTTATGAATTTCAGCTGCCAAGCTCTCTAAGTTTTTGGGGGACTTGACCCTACCAATGGTTAGATGTGGAGTAAAGCTTCGATTTTCTTTAGCAAAACCGATTTTATAAAACTCCTCCTCCACTTTAGGATAAAGTTCTGCCAAAATCTCTTTTCCTTTTTCTACTCCTATCCAGATTACCCTGGGCCGTTTCATATTGGGGAAGCCACCTAAACCTTGTAAATTTACCTGAAATTTTCTGATTCCTTTCACAGATAGCTCAGTTGCCTGATAGACATCTTCTATTTTCTCTTCTTTAACTTCACCTAAAAATTTTAAGGTAATGTGTACATTCTGGGATTTGACCCAGCTGACATCCGCACCAGTTTTTCTTAAAACAGTTTGCAACTGGTCAATTTGGGAGGTTAACTCTGGGGGTAATTCAATTGCTACAAAAGTTCTCATTTATATTTTCCCAAAAAATAAAGCCGAACTATATTTAAAGCGGCTTGAGCAGTTCTTTCTCGATTAATCATACGATCTTGCCCAAAGATAAATTTTTCAACCCAACCTTTGTTTACATCAGCCAGTGCAATATAAATCAAACCCACTGGTTTTTCAGGGGTTCCACCAGTAGGTCCGGCAATTCCGGTCACGGATAATCCTAAATCAGTTTTTGAAATTTTTCTCACTCCTTGAGCCATTGCTAAAGCTACTTCTTGGCTGACTGCACCGAATTTGTCTAATAATTCTTTGGGTACACCTAAAATTTCCATTTTGGCTTGGTTGCTGTAACTAACCACTCCTCTTTCAAAATAATCCGAACTGCCGGAAATATTGGTGATTTTAGCCGCTACCAAGCCACCGGTACAAGATTCAGCCACGGACAAGGTCCGCTTATTCTCCTTCAAAATTCTCCCCACCACCTCTTCTAAGGTCTGTTCATCATAACTATAAATAAATCCACCAATTCGCTCTTTTATTTTATCTTCCAATTGGGTTATAACATCTTTGGATTTAGAAGAAGTTTTTAAGTTGGCGGTCAATCTCAAATCTACCCCCAGATAACTGGGTAAAAAAGCTACTTTGATTTCTTTTAAATCTTTCAATAAGTCCTGGATTTTTTCATATAATTTTGATTCTATAATTCCGGTCGTGCGAAGCTTGCGGTGAACAATTTTGGTTTTGCCGACTTTGGTTTTTAAAAGTGGTATCACCTCTTGTTCCAGCATGGCTTTCATCTCCTTAGGTACCCCCGGAAGGGCGATAAAAATCTTTTTATCCTCTTCAATTAAAATTCCCGGCGCTGAGCCAAGTTGGTTTTCCAGAGCTTTAGCTCCTTGTGGAATTAGGGCCTGATTTTGATTAATCTTGGGCATTTCAATTCCGCGGGTTTTGAAGCGGGCTTCAATTTTTTTCAAAATTTCGGGATGGAAAATTAGGTTTTTCTTGAACGCTTTAGCAATGGCTTTGACCGTCAAATCATCTGAGGTAGGACCTAATCCTCCGGTGACAATTACCAAATCGACTCTTCTTTGAGCCGAATGGATAGCTTCCACAATTTTTTTGACCTCATCCCCGATAGCGGTCTTGTAACTAATTTCAATTCCCAATTCACCCAGCTTTTCAGCTATAAAGGCCGAATTGGTGTCAAGGGTCAGCCCGTATAAAATCTCATCCCCGATAATTATTATTTCAGCTTTCATTTTATGGTAAGATTAAAACCAAAATTTGCACCACTAAATTAGCATAAATCCCAGCCAAAAGGTCATCTGCCATCACTCCCCAGCCCGACGGCAGTTTTTCCAGCTTTCTAATAAATAGCGGCTTCACGATATCAAAAAAACGGAATAATATTAAACTTAGTCCATAAAAAAGCAATTTATGAGGCAAAAGAAATAAAGCCACCAACATTCCCAGAAATTCGTCAATTACTATTTTCCCGGAATCATGTTCCCAAATTCTCTCGGCTGTGCTTGCGATTATGACTCCGCCAAAAAATGATACCAATATAAAAATTAAAAACAAGGGAAGAGATGGCTGCCAAAACCAAATTAGAATCAATACCAAAAGACTGATCCAGCTCCCGGGAGCAAAAGGAATGTAACCGACAAAACCACAGGAGGCGATAAATTTAACCAAGAAGTTTCTGATAGCTTATCCTATCTATTTTAAAACCCCTTTTAACAAGGAGGCGTTTTTAATCAGGTAAATAACCCCGGTTACGACAGTCAAGACCATTACCACAAACATGGCTATATCAAAGACCCGGTTGGTCCAGGGGCTGGTAAAAATCGACCAATGGTAACCCAAGGGGACCAACAGAGTTTCTAAAACGGTGTACAGCAAAATAACCGTAATGATAAACATTTGGGAAACCGTTTTCCATTGCGCCAGAATTGTCGGTGCAATCACAAACCCCCGATAGGCGGCTAAGGTCCTGAATCCGGTGATAAAAAATTCCCGCACTATTATAGTCAAAACCATCCAGGTTCTGACATAGTCCAGGGCTACAAAGCAGACCAGAGCAGTGGAGACCAGAATTTTATCGGCCAAAGGATCCATAAACTTCCCAAAACCGGTTATCATGCCGTTTTTGCGAGCCAGATAGCCGTCATATAAATCAGTAAAAACCGCCAAGACAAAAATTAATAAAGCCAAAATTTTCGTGTGGATGCTATCAATCAGAAACAAAATCATGAAAACCGGAGCCAAAACAATTCTGAAAATGGTCAGAGCATTTGGTAGATTCATCGATTGTAAAAATTAGAAATTTAATTCAATTTAAAAAAATTAGAAAAGACTGTCAACAAAATAATTTGATTATAGATAGTTGTACATAATCAGGAACTTTTCAAAAGTAGTGAAAATCTAACGAAGCTGCCGGGAAAAGTCACTCCGCTCTTAAAAAGATAATTGATTAAGCAAATTAACCTACAAGTCGATTGAGATGCTAAATCTGGCACTTAAAAAAAACCGACTTTCGCCCGTCCCCTTCTCGGGCGAAAGTCTGGAGGTTTGGGTAAAGAAGGAGCTACAGAGGACACCCTCTTATAATACAAAAGGCGTGCCTCTTTAAAAAAAATCTGAAAATTCTCTTTAAATTATAACTCATTGTTAATAAACAAGTTAATTCAATTTGACAAGTTCCAAATTTGCGGCTGAAAAGTTAAATTAGCCAGAATGGGTTAAAGAGAGAAGTAAAAAACGGTCATTAGTAATTAACCCGTTGACCTTAAAGGAGTTAACATGCCAGTCTATTTTGACGGAGAGAGGGTAAATAATTGTGCAAAAAAAGAGGGTGAACTTCGAAGTGCACCCTCTGTGAATAAAAGTATGTTGTTATTTTTTAGGGATTACAGGGAATAATGCCATTTTTATAGATAAAGTTAACTAAGTATATGATATCAGCCATATTAACTTTATTATCGCAGTTGACATCTCCCATTTGAACCGGAGGTGGATTCATGCTCTTGAAAATGGCATTCACCATCCCAATTATGTCTCCTAAATTAACTTTGCCGTCCCCGGTTACATCCCCTCTCAAACTTCCGGCTAAGCTTAAATTGGCACTGTAATTATCTCCGTTCATCATGTCCACAGCATAGGTGGAGGCGTTTCCCTGAGTACTGGTCACGGCCAAGTTGTAGTTTTCAAAGTTCAAACCGTCTAGATAAAAGCAACCGTCCGGTAAACTGAAGGCAGCGGAAGCTAAACTACCATCATTCTCAAAGGCATTCACTATAACTCCCGCTAAAGGAGAGTTGTTGTTGGATAGGATGGTGTTTCCACTTACTACCAAGGGGTGTTCTGTCTTAGGAGTCAAGGCAAAATCAATTCCGAAAGCATCGGGAGTGACTTTGGTAGCATCTTCGATACGGTGAGCATCGTTATAAAGTTCAGCCATATATCCTTTAGCCCAGCAAGCCACATAGAAAGGAATTTGAGGTAAATGACATAACTCATAACTGCCATCTTCTTGACTGTGAGTGAATCTGACTATGTGATGTCCTTCGTTATTTTTAGCAAAGGCAACGATTACAGCTTTTGCAATAGGAGCACCGGTACTGTCATCGGTGACCGTTCCCTTAATAAATCCGGTTAACTCCAAAGGCAAAAGTTCCAATTCAAGATTGATTCCATCCGTAATTTGTCCACCGATTACCGGCACTGGCTCCGGATAGACAGTCGGGTGATGTTCTCTGGCAAAGGCGATTACTTTATATCTTCCTTCCGGTAAATTCTTAATCAAATAATGTCCATTCTCATCAGTCAAAGCTCTACCATAGCCCCGTCCTTCTACCTGATGTGCAATGACCAGAGCATGTAAGGGTAGGCCTGAACCTTTCTCGGTCACATTTCCGGCAATAGCTCCCTGTTGTTTTTTCTTGAGCTGGAAATTGATGCCGGTTACATCTTCGCCTGGTCCTACAGCTACTGTCTCAGGATAAACTGCAAACTCGTACCCTTCTGCCCAGGCAATGACTCTGTATTTACTGGGAAACAGATTTTCTATGGTGTAATTTCCGGAAGAATCGGTTCGGGCTTTGGAATGATACTCCTCTAAGTGATGTATCAAATCAAATGCGACCAGTATGGCTCCTTCAATTGGTTCACCGGTTTCAAAATCTGTCACAGTCCCTGAAATAGAACCAAAGTCTGGGGGTGTTTCTTTAGCAGTAAGTGCAAAATTTATGTTGGGAGTATTCTGGTCAGTCACTACCACCACCACTGTGGCGCTTTCTTCTTTTTGGGTATTGTCATAAAGCTCACATTTATAACCTTCATGGCAAGCAGCTACTATATAATTTCCAACCGGGAGTTCCTGAATGCTATAATTCCCGCTTTCATCGGTGATACCATTCTTGGCGAAAAAAGATCCTAGTTTGTGAGCTACAACTACCGCATTAGCTAAAGGTAATTCGGTAGAATCACCTGTTACGGTGCCGGATATAGAGCCGAAACCATCGGCCAGTACTGGATTGTAAAATAATGCGGTAAACAAAAATGTTAAAATAAAGACTGAAAGTTTAAAATGGCGAGACATAACTCCTCCTTACGACTAAAATTGAATTCTTTGGAGAAAAATTTGAATCAACCCTGACCTCTTTTTGGTGGTATAAATATATACGATTACAATGACTTGTCAAGAGTTTTTTAGGATTAATTATTTAAATTGAGAGTGATTCTAAGATTTAAGAAGATAATACTTTTTCCTGGGTTGGCTCTTTGGCTGGGGGTTTTTCTTCTGCTTTATCCTTTGGTACTTGTTTCCATCTTTTTCTAAGAGAGAAGATTCCCCCGATGACGGCTAAAATCGCTCCTCCCCAAAAGAGATTGATTAAAGGCTTAACTGCTACTTCCACGGTAAAACTGGCTAATTCCATATTTTCCTGGGAACTGGACTGTCCCACAATCCTGAAGCTCGCCAGCTTCTCTTCCGGGTTTACTTGCTCCAAATACACCGTAGCCCGGCCAAAATTAAAATTGGCGGATTTAGTTTTAATCTCCGAACCTTCCAGCAAAAGCTGTGGGATTACGCTTTCTTTTTTGCCGTTTTGAACAATTTCCAAAACCGCTCCCACTTGCTGGGGTCCCAAATCATCATGAGCTTGCATTTCAAATTCTACAAATTTCACCATATACCCTTTAACTAGTTTTTCTTCCCCTTTTTGTAGCTGAAAGGTTTCCTCAGTAAAAGCTGGGTCAAGTTCTTCATGTGGTTCAACATGAATAGGAGAAATATATAAATCTTTTAAAAGATATCTTTTGATATAAGGAGTCTGCATTACGCCCTGATTGTAAGCTGTAAAATATTGTTTCGGTTTAGCTACAAAGTTAGAATTTCCACCAGAGACTAAAATTTTATGAGAGGTTTTTTCTTGGGGAGAATTTAAATCTTTTCCTTGATAAGTAAAAGTGTAACCTAAGGCTGGTTGAGGAACTCCGAATTGTAAATTTAATCTAGTTTTCTTTTCATAGACGTTGGAAGCGATAACTCCAATTAACAAAATAGCCACTCCGGAGTGGACCACAAAAGCACCGGAGATTTTTTTCTCCTTCAGTTTTCTGATTACAATCGTCAGGTTGCTGACAAAAGCCAGGCCGGCTAAAAATATGAATAATAAAAATAAAACTTGTTTAACTCCCAAGAAAAATGCCAGAAAAGTTCCCAACAATGCCAGTGCTAAAGGAATCCGTAATCCCTTAAACAAACCCTGGCTCTGGTTTTCCCCCCATTTCAAAACCGGCAAAAGCCCCAATAAAAAGGTAATCATAATTACAATCGGGGTAACTGAGACATTGTAATAAGCGGTCTGAACATTGGAAGGAGTGTAAAACCACCTGGTCAAAAGCGGGGCCGACATTCCTAATAAAACCAGAACCGCCGTCAAAATCATTCCTATGATATTGGAAAAAACCAAAAATTCACGGGAAAACCAGGAGTTGGAAGAAACCTGCCCTTTTATATCTTTAAATCTAAACAAAAGTAAACCTAAAGAGATTACTAAAAAGACAAACAAAAAGATGATTAAATAAAGATTAATTCCTAAATCCAAAAAGGAATGGACGGAAAAATCTGCTAAGACACCGGAGCGGGTTAAAAAAGTTCCATACACCACGGCTAAAAAGGGTAAAATCCCCAGAAGCAGAGCGCTTCTTTTTAAGGACCCTTTTTTTCTTTGCAAGATTATGGCATGAATCAGACCGGCTGAAAAAAGCCAGGGGATCAAAGACGCATTTTCCACCGGGTCCCAGCCCCAGTAACCTCCCCAGCCCAAAACCTCATAAGCCCAAAAACCACCCATTGTCAGAGCAGTCCCCAAAGCTAAAAATGAAAATATAGCCCAGGGGAAGACATAATTCAGCCAGGAATCGTACTCTTTTAACAGCAGAGCCGATAAAGCAAATACAAAGGGGACTCCGGTTGAGGCAAAACCCACAAACATTACGACCGGATGGATAGTCATCCAGTAATTCTGTAGAAGAGGATTTAAGCCCACTCCTTCAGTGGGAACGTCGGGCAATAACACAAAGGGAGAACGTTTCAGCAAAATTAATAATACCCCTAACTGAATCAGATTAAAGAAAAACAGATTTCCTTTTTCAAAAATGCCAGATTTTTTAGTTAAAATTGTGCCAAAAATAGCCCCGAAGAAAATCCACAGTAAGAAAGTTCCTTCCTGTCCACCCCAGAAAGTGGCTATCAGATAGTGGAGAGGCAAATCCGTGGAAGAGTAATTGTAAACATAGGCGACCTGAAAATTGTGGCTTAAAATGAGATACATCAAACTGACAACTGCCAGGAAAATAGAGGCCGACGCTAGATAAAAAAATCTTCTACTCCATAGTATTAAATTATTTTTCCCTCTGAGGACTAAAAAATAACTCAACAGAGAAAAAAGAGAAAAGATAAAAGCGGAGTATAAGCTGAGTTTCCCTAAATAAGCCATAAGTTTACCAAGATTAAATTATGAAATTTAGGTCAAAATGTCAAGAAAATAATATGTTATTCGAGGAATCTTTAAAAATAAAAGTCAATTCTGAAGGGGGGTCTCGAAACTATTGGTAGCTGGATTATAGGCATTAATCTCTTCAATCAAGGCATCCACTAATTCATGCTCTTTTAACCTTTTCACTATTTTCCCATGTCGGGTCAACATCAAAACCCCTTTACCGCCAATCACCCCGATCGGTGCTTCTCTGGCCTCTCCGGGACCGTTGACTACACAACCCATCACCGAAATTTTAACCGGTTTTTGTACCGTTTCAATCGCTTTTTCAATATCTTTAATCAGATTCATCAGATCCACTTCAATTCTGCCACAGGTAGGGCAGGAAATCAAAGTCGGTCCTTTGACCCTCAAGCCCAAAGATTTCAAAATCTCCCAACCCACCTTCACTTCTTCAACCACATCACCGGTCAAAGATACTCTCAAAGTGTCGCCAATCCCACGATAAAGCAAGCTCCCCATAGCCACAGCTGAACGGATAGTTCCGGTGAAAACCGGACCGGCTTCAGTTACTCCTAAATGCAAAGGATAATCCGACTTTTCAGAAAATATAGAGTAAGCATCAATCATATCCTTGGGGTCAGAGGCTTTCAAAGAGACAATCATCTGGTCAAAACCAAACTCCTCCAAATGCCCCACATTTCTTAACGCCGACTCCACCAGAGCTTCCGGTGTAGGATGTCCATATTTGTCCAGTAAATCTTTTTCCACCGAACCCTGATTAACTCCCACTCGGATGGGGATATTTTTTTCTTTGGCAATATCTACTACCTGCTTGATTTTTTCTTTCCCACCGATGTTGCCGGGGTTGATTCTTAATTTATCCACTCCCTGTTTAGCAGCTTCGATAGCCAAACGGTAATCAAAATGAATGTCAGCCACTAAGGGAATAGTAATCTGTTTTTTAATCTCTCCCAAAGCTAAAGCGGCCGGCATATCCGGAACCGCCACCCGCACAATTTCACAGCCGGCTTTTTCCATTTCATGAATTTGAGTCACAGTGGTAGCCACATCTCTGGTATCAGTTGAGCACATAGATTGCACTGCCACCGGGTTTTCCCCGCCGACTTTTACTTTGCCGATTTGAACTACTTTGGTTTTTTTTTTGATTGTCATAAGTTAAATAGTTATGGTTTTGGGCAGATAATGTTTTTCATAAATCTGATATAAACTCTCGATTACATCTTTGACCAAGTAAGCTGGTGTAGAAGCTCCTGCAGTTACTCCCACTTTTTCCACGTTTTTCAACCATTCTATTTTTATCTGCTCTACTCCATCAATCAAATAAGATTTGAAACAGAATTTTTGGGCCAGTTCCAAAAGCCGTTGAGAATTGGAGCTAATAGTGGAGCCCACCACAATCAACATATCCACTTGCGGTGCTAATTTAGCAATCGCTTCCTGTCTTTTGACGGTCGGTTCGCAAATGGTATTTTCCACCTCTAAGCTGGGATATTTTTCTTTCAATTTCTGTTCCATTAAATCAAAACCGTCTAAACTTTGAGTGGATTGACTTACCAGAGCCAATGGTTTTTCTATTACTGGTAAATTATCGATTTCCGCCGGTCCGTTTGCCACAATAATTCTATCCGGAGCCAGACCAACCACGCCTTTGACTTCGTTATGGCTTTTGTCTCCATATAAAATCACGGTATATCCTTTGTCCAAAAACTGCTGGGTGGCTTTATGAATTCGGGTTACCAAAGGGCAGGTGGTATCCACTATATTTAACCCTTTTTTGCTGGCTTCATCTTTGACTTTGGGAGCTACCCCATGGGCTGAAATCACCAAAGTCCCTTGCTCGATTTCGGATAAATCTTTGATAGAGGTAATACTTCTTTCTTCCAATTTTTTGACGATGGAGGCATTGTGGACGATTTTATTCAAGATTTTGACCGATCCTTCGGATTTTTCAGAAGTTTTTTCCACAATCCTTAAGGCTCTTTCCACTCCAAAACAAAACCCCCAGGTTTCGGCTAAAATTATTTTAAACATATTTTTTTAAATATATAAAAGTTTTTTAGTCAAGCAAACTTTATTTGCTGATACTTCCCTTTACTTTATCGGCTTCTTTAATTTTAAAAGTTATGCGTGAAATCGATTTGGCAGATAAACCCAAGGCAGAGACAATGGCTTTCTCAATTCCCTCCGGGTCTAAGCCGCATTGCTGCAGAAGAATATTGCGGGTCCCCTGTTCGATAAATTCATCCGGCACCCCTAGATTTTTAATTTCAATTCCTTTTAAATTTTTATCAGCTATAAACTCTAAAATAGCAGAGCCAAAACCACCTTTTAAAACATTTTCTTCTAAAGTCAAAACTTTATTAAATTGACCTAAAAGAGAAGATAACATTTTTTCATCTAAAGGTTTTATGAAACGGCAGTTTACAACAGTACAACTGGCACTGTAATTTTTCTCTACTGCTTCCACGACTTTTAAAGCCGAATTAACCATTGAGCCACATGCTAAAATCAAAAAACTTTTTCCTTCTTTTAAAATCTCCCAAGAAAATCTTTCAATTTCTTTAACCGAAGCTTTAATTTCTCCCTCAGGTATGGCCGTCCGTGGATACCTGATAGCAATCGGTCCTTCGTTCCAGCGATTAGCAAAGTACATCATATTTCTTAGTTCAGTTCCATCTTTGGGAGCTAAAATTGTCATATTAGGTATAAGTCTCAAATAAGAAATGTCAAAAACCCCATGATGAGTGGGACCATCTTCACCTACCAAACCGGCCCGGTCAATGCAGAGAACCACATTTAGATTTTGCAGAGCCACGTCATGAATAATCGGGTCATAACTTCTCTGTAGAAAGGTAGAATAAATAGCTAAAAAGGGTTTGCTGCCGGAAGCGGCCAGACCAGCTGAAAAAGTACCAGCATGCTGCTCGGCAATCCCAACATCAAAAAATCTTTCCGGAAAAGTTTCGGCAAATTTGGTTAAACCGGTTCCGGAGCACATGGCCGCAGTTATGGCCACCACTTGGGGATTTTTTTGAGCCAATTCCACAATTGTATCTTTGAAAACATCTGAATAGCTTATACTTTTTGCAGATTTAGATTTTCCGGTCGCCAGGTCGAAAGCGGAAACTCCGTGAAAAGCGGCGGCATCTTTTTCAGCCGGTTGGTAACCTTTGCCTTTGACAGTCACCACATGCAATAAAAGTGGACCCTTTAATTTTTTAAGTGCTTTCAAAGTTTTTATCAGCCGGGGGAGGTCATGTCCATCAATGGGACCGAAATATCTAAACCCCAGCTTCTCGAACAAAATCCCGGGGACCAAAAATCCTTTGACACTTTCTTCAAAACGGGAAATTATTTTTCTTAATTTAAGAGTTTCTTTTAATTTGCCGGAAAGCTTCCATAAATCTTTTTTGATTTTGTTATAAGTAGTATCCGTAATCACTTCGGTTAAATATTTAGCAACCGCACCCACATTTTTGGAGATGGACATAGAGTTGTCGTTTAAAATCACGATAAAATCCTTATTCAAAGAACCGGCATTGTTTAGAGCCTCAAAGGAAAGCCCGCCGGTCAGAGCTCCGTCACCGACAACGCAGACCACTTTGTGGTCCTCTTTTTTCAAATCGCGGGAAACGACCATTCCCAAAGCGGCCGAAAGTCCGGTAGAAGCATGTCCAGCACCAAAGGTGTCGTACTCCGATTCTGCTATCTTGGCAAAACCTGAAACTCCGCCATAGGTTCTAAGCGTATGAAAACTTTCTTTTCTGCCGGTCAGAAGTTTGTGGGCATAACATTGGTTGGAAACATCCCAAACCAATTTGTCTTGGGGAGTATCAAAAGCATAATGCAGGGCAATAGTTAGTTCCACAATTCCCATATTGGTGGCTACATGCCCACCGGTTTCTGATACTACTTCTAAAATGCGCTGTCTAATTTCTGAAGCTAAAGTTTCTAATTCTCGGGTAGTTAATTTCTTTAAATCTTTAGGAGAGTTGATTTGGGAAAGAAGGTTGGACATTAATTTTTTAATTTAAAAATTGGTTGACAAAATACTGGTGGATTCTGGTGTCCGCAGTCAATTCGGGGTGGAAAGAAAGCCCCAGAAGGTTTCTGTCCCTGACCACCACCACTTCATCATCACAGAAACCGATTCTTTCAACAGTTTTTCCGACATTTACAATTTTAGGGGCTCGTATAAACACCATTTCAAAATTAGGGTTACCATTTTGCAGATTTACTTTTCCAACCTGCACAAAAGAATGGATTTGCCTTCCGTAGGCGGTTCTTTTAACTGCAATATCCAAGAGTGCCAAAGTTTCCTCGGCTTTAGAATCAGAGACCTCCTTAGCCAAAAGAATTAAGCCAGCGCAAGTTCCCATAAGCGGTTTTTCTTTTCCGAAATTCTTTATAGCATCAAACAGACCATTTTCCAAAGCTAATTTCCGGATAGTAGTAGATTCACCGCCAGGGATAATCAAAGCGTCACAACTTTTCAATTCCTCTTTAGTTCTTACCAAAATACCATTCTGTTTTATTTTTTCTAAGGTTTGCTGATGTAACAGATAATCCCCCTGGAGGGCTAAAACTCCGATTCTTTTCTTCATTTTATCTGATTTGCAGAAGGTGCTCTTCTGGGATACTGGCTATGTCCAAACCCGGCATGGGGTCCCCTAATTCTTTGGAAACCTCTGCTATCAGTTTGGCATCTTGATAGTGGGTAGTGGCAATCACAATGGCTTTGGCTCTTTTGGAAGGATTAGCTGATTTAAAAATTCCGGAGCCCACAAAGTTCGCTTCCGCTCCTAATTGCATCATTAAAGAAGCATCGGCTGGGGTTGCAATCCCACCGGCAGCAAAATTCGGTACTGGCAATTTACCAGTTTTGGCTACTTCTACCACCAATTCGTACGGAGCACCTAAGTTTTTGGCTTCTTGCATTAACTCATCTTCACTTAAAACCGTCAATTTTTTCATTTCACCCATAATTTGACGCATATGTCTGACTGCTTCCACTATATTTCCAGTTCCAGCTTCCCCTTTAGTGCGAATCAAAGCGGCCCCTTCGCCAATTCTTCTTAAAGCTTCTCCTAAATTTCGACAGCCACACACAAAGGGAACTTTGAATTTGGTTTTATCAATATGATTTTTTTCATCGGCTGGAGTTAGAACTTCCGATTCATCGATGTAATCTACTTCCAGTGCCTCTAAAACCTGAGCTTCGGCAAAATGTCCGATTCTGCATTTAGCCATTACTGGAATTGAGACCGTTTTCTGAATCTGCTCAATCACGGCTGGATCGGCCATTCTGGCCACACCACCCTCTTTTCTGATATCAGCTGGCACTTTTTCCAGAGCCATCACAGCGCAAGCACCGGCTTCTTGGGCAATTTGAGCTTGCTCGGCATTGATAATATCCATTATTACCCCACCTTTGAGCATTTCAGCCAAGCCGACTTTAACTTTCCAGTTCGGGTCTTTTTCTTGGATAAACATATTTAAATCCGATATTGGTTTAAAAGTTGATCTTCCATCGGTTTTACTTCGATATAATTTTTTTCACCTTTGATTTCATATCTGACTTTCATTTTTTCCTGGTCTTTAGCGTCTGAATATCGAGCAGTTATCCGTGCCGCTAGCTCAATAGCTTCTTCTGTCAACTTCCCTTCCAGCAAAGTAATTGGTCCTACAGTATCTTCCGCTTCAAAAAGAGCATCTCCATCTCGAAGTAAATTCAAAAAGCGATTTTCAGTTTGGTTGCGACCTACAATAATTTTCACCTCTCCTATTCTAAAATGTCTGCCTCTTTTTAATCTCTCCGCATCTTTGGTGGTAAAATCCGGTTTATATTTCATCAAATCTTTTAATCTGCGGGAAAATCCTGCATCGGCCAAAAGACAGCCACCGGCCGGGGACGGGTATTCAGTAATCTCCAACTCTTTAGCCAATGCCATTTGGGGCTTTCGGCCTCGGCCTTTAAAATCTAAAAGAATTTCTCTATTGATTAATCCCAATTTCTCTGGTTCGGTCTCCTCCAGATTTTTAGCAGTCAAGGGTCGGAGCACTTTTCCTTCCAACCCGGCTTCTTTTTCAATAGTTCCCAAAGCCACTTTATATTGACTCTTGGGTCTCTGTCCCAAAACCTCACCGGTAATCACAAAATCGGCACCGATTTCTTCCATGTACTTTTTGGCTTTTTTGAGCATAAAAATCCGGCAGTCAATGCAAGGATTCATATGTGCACCATAACCGTGTTTTGGGTGTTTCACCACATCTAAATACTCCTGAGCCACATTCATAATTTTTAATGGAGCGCAGGTTTTTTTGGAAACCTTGTTGGCATCTTTGCAGTCCATTTTGCCACCGGCGTTACAGTTGCAGAAACCGTGATGGATGTTTATAGGATGTACTTCCACCCCTTGTTCCTGTACCAATCGCATAGCCAAGGTGGAATCCAAACCTCCGGATAATAAGGCCACTGCTTTTACTTTTTTCTCTGTCATTATTTTACCTCTAAAATCTCAATTTAATCAATATAAGTTCTAAAATCAATCCTAATGGCTTTCAACCGAGTGTTTAGACCCGGGTGGCAGAACCGTCATATTGGGTGGTCGTCTTTCTTTTCTTAAAAAATTAATGGAAGAAGGTTTTTCTCTGGGCCATTTGACCAGTAAATCCTCTTTGGTGTAAATAAATTTGTCCCGGGTATAATCGGAAAACTCATACTCTTTCCCTAAAAAGATAGCTTCTTCCGGGCAGGCCTCTTCACAGAACCCGCAGAAAATACAGCGTAGCTCATTGATTTCATAAACTTTGGCGTACCTTTCACCTCGTTCGTTTTCAGCCGGCTCCATATAGATGCAATCCACCGGACAGGCAGCGGCACAAAGCCCGCAGCAGACGCATCTTTCAGAGCCATCTTCATATCTTTCTAAAAAGTGTAGACCACGATAACGCGGATACATAGGTACTTTTTCTTTAGGATACTGAATGGTAACCGGTTTTTTAAACAGATGCTTAAATGTGACCCACATCCCTTTAGAAATTAAAATTACCTGCCTTAAATATTCAAAAAACTGTTTCATTTTTTTTCTACCCGGAAATTATGGGTTCATTTTTCAACTTAGCTGCTTGGTAAACTTTAGTTTCAAAAAACTGGTTTACTGGTCCATGACCGTGACCTATTTGATACGAAGCTTTCAACGCTTGAGTAATATATTCTTTAGCTGAAACTACAGCACTGTATAAATCTAATCCCAAAGTTAAAAATCCGCAAATGGCAGCCGAGAAAGTGCAGCCGCTGCCGTGGTTGTTATTGGTCATAATCCGGGGAGCATCCAGTTCCTGAAAATTTGTGCCATCATAATAAACATCAATCGGCTTTCCCTCTAAATGACCGCCTTTGACCACCACTGCCTTGGGTCCTAAGTTTAATATTTTGCTAGTCGCTTTTTTCATATCTTCAATTGAGGTAATTTTCATCTCAGTTAAAACTTCCGCCTCCTTTAAATTAGGTGTAACCACTAAAGCTAAAGGAAAAATTTTACTTTTCAAATCATTTATAGCTTCTGGTTTGAGTAAGGGATCTCCAGATTTAGCCACCATTACTGGATCAACCACTAAATTTTTTAATTTAAATTTCTTGACCAATTCAGCCACCACTGCAATGATTTCAGAATTGGCTAACATTCCAGTTTTAGCAGCTTCCACTTCGAAATCATTAAATATGGCTTCAATCTGGTCTTTGACCATTTGAGCTGGGAGTTCTTGGACTGACTTGACTCCTACAGTATTTTGAGCGGTAATTGCAGTAATAGCACTGGTTCCATAAACTCCCAAAGAGGCAAAAGTTTTCAAATCAGCTTGGATTCCAGCTCCGGCGCCGGAATCGCTTCCGGCAATAGTTAGGGCTACTTTTCTCATATTAGTTTAACTCTAACATTCTTTCTAAAGCTAATAAAGCCCCCTGTTTTACTTCCGGGTCAACTTCTATGATATTGACTTTGCCTAAATTATCTAAAGTATATAATAAATCTCCCAAAGTGGTTCTGAACATATTGACACACATAGGGCAGGTCTGACCGGTCAACTCCAAAATTTTCTTATCCGGAAACATATCTGCCAGACGGGAAATTAAATTAATTTCAGTTCCTATGGCAATCACCGAGCCGGAAGGGGCTTCGGTCACATAATTGACAATGAAATTGGTGGAGCCGGAAGCATCGGCTAAAGCCACGGTTTCTTCG
>Ga0154874_185_pt1 | contig 35391 bp, 32 predicted proteins | sample Rifle2008BG19ft_FD_105846 | JGI IMG/M metagenome (GOLD analysis project Ga0154874, IMG submission 105846) | candidate division Zixibacteria bacterium RBG_19FT_COMBO_42_43
TTAAAAAAACATGTTTCTTATCCCTTAAATCAGATTAAGATTTTGGATATCGGCTGTGCCAAAGGATTTTTCCTCTCTTTATGCGACCAGGAGGGCTGGCAGACTTTTGGCGTGGATATTTCCAGCTATGCCCTTTCTTTTACTCCCCAGTATACCAAAGCCAACCTCTTAAAATTGGATGTCAGCCGGGAGCGCTTTCCGTTTGCAGACAATTTTTTTGAGGCGGTGGTCTTTTTTGATGTAATCGAACATCTGGAAAAAGATGAATTCTTTTTGAACGAAATTAAAAGAGTGCTCAAAGATAAGGGAACTTTCATGCTGGTAACCCCGGATGGAAAATCCAGATGGGATAAGGATATCACCCATATCAATATTTACCGGAAAAAAGATTTGATAAATAAATTAAAAAAATTTGGTTTTGAAAGTTTGCACAGCGAAGAGGAAAGGGGGTATTCAGTCAGAATCATCCCCTTGAGACGCTTTAAGCCCCTGGATTTCATGAATCGAAAGGTGTGCGACCTTCTGGGCTGTTATCTAAAAGGTCTGATAATAGCTGGAAGAGTAAATAAGGAAAAAATCTAAAGCACTGAAAATTAATTTGAGAATTTAACCCAAAAAACCAAAGGAGTCAAAATGGAAGTCAAAGTTTTGAATACAGATTTAGCCCAGATAAAAGATGAGGCAGTAGCTATAACTTTTTTCGAAGGAGAAAAGGTTTTAAAAGGGAAGGGGAAGCAGTTGGACAGTTTACTTTCGGGCGGAATTTCTAATTTAATTAAGAGCGGAGATTTCACCGGAAAAGCTGGTCAGGTGGCTGTCTTTTATCCTCAAAATGGATACGGTACCAAAAGGGTCTTTTTAATCGGCTTAGGGAAAAAAGAGAAATTCGACCTGGATAAAATCCGGGCGGCTGGAGGGAGAGCAGTTCAGAAAGCCAAAGAATTAAAATTAAAGCGATTCGCTTTTATCTATCCTGATAATCTGCCAGCTAAATTTCAAAATCAGGATGTAGCTCAAGCCCTCACCGAGGGAGTCATTTTGGCTAATTATGAGATGGCTAAATATAAGACCGTGGATAAAGACAAAATTATAAGCATAGAGGATGTTACCCTCATAGAAAAGGACTCCAAAAAATCCTCTGCCATAAACAAAGGTCGTGAAATCGGTGAGATAACTTCCTGGTCCGCCTGTTTAACCCGGGATTGGGTGAACTTCCCTCCCAATGAATTAACCCCTACCAAACTTGGCGAAGAGAGCAAGAAACTTGCCTTAAAGTATAACGTTAAGTGTCAGGTGCTATCTCCTGAAGAAATAAAGAAGTTAGGTATGGGGGCATTATTGGGAGTAGCCAAGGGAAGCCAGGAGCCATGCAGGTTTATAATCTTGGAATATAACGGGGGCCGCAAGACCGAAAGTCCGGTGGTCTTGGTCGGCAAAGGTATCACCTTCGACTCTGGTGGAATTTCTATCAAGCCGGCGGAAAATATGGACCAGATGAAAGGGGACATGGCCGGAGCGGCTACGGTAATTTCGGCTGGCTTAGGTGCAGCTCGGTTAAAACTGCCGGTAAACTTAGTAGTGTTGGTTCCCACCACTGAAAATTTACCATCCGGGACCGCTTACAAGCCGGGAGATATTTTGACCTCTATGTCAGGCAAGACCATTGAAGTATTAAACACGGATGCGGAAGGGCGGGTGGTTCTGGCTGATGCTTTGGCTTATGCTTCCAGATATAAACCGCAAGCGGTGATTGACCTGGCCACTCTGACCGGTGCCTGTGTTGTTGCTCTGGGGAATGTGGCGGCTGGAATGTTAGGGACGGATGATAAACTCAAAAACCGGCTGAAAGATGCCAGCAAAAAGACGGCTGAAAAGCTGTGGGAGCTGCCCCTATTTGAAGAATATGAGGAGCAGATTAAAAGCAATATTGCGGATGTGAAGAATACCGGCGGCCGTCCGGCCGGGGCGATTACGGCGGCTTATTTTCTGAAGATGTTTGCGGATGGGTATCCCTGGGTGCATCTGGATATTGCCGGGATGGATTTGGAGGAGAAGGGGAAGGCCTATGTTCCGAAGGGTGGGTCGGGGTATGGGGTGAGGTTATTGATTCAGATGTTGAGGGATTGGAGAAGGTAGGTCTATTTTTGGTAATGTCTTATGTTGATGGTAATTATTTAGACTTCGGCTACTACATAGTGTGACTAATTAAATTGTAAGTTTTTACTTATACTTTTGTTAAACAGGAGGATAAAATGAGAGTAGATTTAAAATCTATGATTTTGGGAATTGTTATAGGTTTGGTTTTTTTTATGGTAGGGAAAGAGTTCAGGGGGAATCCCAATCGATATCAAATCATATCAAATGGAAGTTCAGCTCCTTTGGGTTCGTTTCTTTTAGATTCGAAAACTGGGAGGAGCTATCTTCTTCTGGGCACTAGAGATGGAGATTGGAGGGGCAGACTGATATGGTATCAGTGTGCAATAGAGTCGATGAGCCGGAAATGGGAAAGCGATATCATGGAACAGCGTCTTGATACTAACAGAAAATCAAAAATACCGCTTGAAGCCCTAAAGGGGTATGACAAATCCATCGAGAAGCCCTAGAATAACCCAATAAAAGATCCAAACCAAGCAAAAAATGAGCTGAGAAATCAAACTAAGACACTACCGAAAAAAATGAAATTAAGACACTACCAGATTTTTCAATGTTCTATCTTAGCTAGGACTAAAATGAGAAAGTTAATCTATTTCGTCACATTTTTCCTTTTTTCTTGTGCTGCCTATGAGAAGTTTGACATCCCAGACCCATACGAGGAGCAAAGAAAGTATGAAGAGGAGCGAAGAAAGTATGAAGAAATAAATCAATTTCTCAAGGGGTTGAGTTACGATGAGACTTTAATACTTTTCGGTGAACCAACTTCCACTACACAAGGCGATGAAATATTTGTAGCGACCTGGAAAAATGAAAAAGAAAGTGTTGCTACGTGGCCACTCAAAATAGGAAAAAGACAAGTATACCATCACATTACACTTTCACATGGAGAAAAATTTAAACTAATTTTTGATAAGGAAAGTAGAAAAGTGATGGGCTGGCGCTATAAAAATTGGTGATTTTATAAATTTAGAAGAGAAGGCGAGTTGACTTAAAAAAGCATGAAATAAAGTTTTTCCTAACTTAACAATGGCCGACAATCCCAACATCCTACTTCACTTGATGCAGGAAGAATGGAACCATGCGAGACACTTAGAAAGCCAACGCTCGACCATGACTAATTTCATAATTATAATAGCCGCTGGAATCCAAGGATTTTTAGCTCAGAAAGGTTTTAAAGTAGAGTCGTTGCCATTGGCACTAGTATTATTTATAATTGGAGTATATGGCGCAATATTTTCTTGGAAACTAGAGGTAATTCGGATGTATCATGTCGACTTAGCCCTAGAGTTGAGAAAGAGGTTAAGTGTATTGTGCCCTGATTCTCAATTTGAAAAAATCTCCGAAGAAGTTGGCGGAAGATATCGCAATAGATTTCTATTGTGGCCAGGAATCCCTCTATGGCTCCTTTGGGTAGTATTACATTCTATATTTGCGACGCTGGGTCTTCTTTATACTGGAATTATTCTTTTTTAGTTTGTAGACCCAGCTTGTCCTCAAGCTGGGAGAGGAACTTGGGCCTATGAGATATAACTAACCCCTCCCTAACCCTCCCCTAAAAGGAGAGGGAAGTTGGGGACAACATGGGTCTACGGAGCTTGACACACCTATCCGCCTGTGGACGGGCAGGTTCAACAGAGGTAATATAAAAGTATGAAAAACATTAATAGCAATAAAAAGGAGTTGGCACCAGAACCAAATAAATTGAGCGTAGGAATTATTGGAGCCGGTCAGATTGGTAGTGCAGTGATACGACAATACACGAAGGCAGGTCATCGGGTAAAATTCACTAATGCAAGCGGTGTTGAAAAACTTAAAAGTTTAGCCATAGAAACAGGGGCTTCAGCAGTTACAATAGGAGATGTTGTTACTGAGGTGGATGTAATTGTAATAGCTATTCCATTGATAGAAGTTCCTAAGTTGGCTAAGCAGCTTCTTAATAATATTTCAGCCAAAACTACAATTGTTGACACTTGTAACTATTATCCTATCAGAGACGGTAAAATTGAAGACATTGAGAATGGAATGCCTGAAAGTGTTTGGGTATCTAATCAACTGCAACGACCTGTAATAAAGGCTTACAACAGTATTCTTGCAGGCTCTCTAATCAATTCAGGTCTTGCGAAAGGGACTGCTTCACGTATTGCCCTTCCCATTTCAGGCGATGACAAATCATCAAAAAATTTAGTGTCCATACTAGTTAATGATAGTGGGTTTGATGCTGTTGATATTGGCAGCCTACAAAATTCCTGGAGACAACAGCCGGGTAGCCCTATTTACTGCACCGACTTGACATCGGCACAACTAAAACAATCGCTTACAAAAGCAAAAAAAGAAGTGCTTCCCGAAAGACGAGAACTTGCCTTGCAATTCATTTTAAAGCAAGATCCTAAGCAGTGGATGGATTGGTGGAAAGAATGCGTGCAAAACAATAGAATAATTTATGAAAGTGATTTAACAGTTTAGACGGCATGGATCAGAAAATAAATTAGTTTGTAGACCCAGCTTGTCCCACGGGATGGTGTAACCTATCTCAAGCTGGGGGATGGATGTGGAGGATTTGTACTTAATCCCACGTTGAGGACAACGTGGGTCTACAGGTTTGCGTAATACAATTAAAAAAGGAGATTCCAATGACCAGCCAAGAAAGAAAACAAAAAATTGAAGCATACGGCAATGCTCACACAGAGCTGACCGATGTTCTAAAACAATTCCCCAAAGAGGTCTGGAATTATAAATCCTCACCTGACCGGTGGAGCATCAAAGAAATCTTAGTCCACTTAGCCGACAGCGAAGCCAATGCCTTCATCCGCTGCCGAAGAGTAATCTCGGAGCCCGGAACCACCCTGATGGCCTACGACCAGAACCAATGGTCCAAAGCTTTGGATTACACCCACCAGACCGCAGAAGACACCTTAGAATTACTCAAATGGCTGCGAGTAACCACTTATAATCTGCTCAAATCTCAACCCGATTCAGTCTGGTCCAATAAAGTCATCCACCCGGAGCACGGGGATTATACACTCGACAAATGGCTGGATATCTACTCCAGACATATCTCGTCCCACATCAATCAGATGAAGAAAAATTACGAAGAGTGGAAGAGTAGCCGCAACCTTTAGGTTGCGGTATTAAAATGCGCAGGCTGAAGCCTGCGGCTACCATGATTCACCACGCGCCAAAAAAATGGTTCGACAAGCTCACCATAAAAAAAGGGGTGATAAAATGAAAAATATAATTTTACTTGCACTTTCGTCAGTATTTTTTCTGGCTTCCACCGCGTTCTCCCAGGTTCAAACCGATGTAGTGGAATACAAACACGGAAATACCGCGCTGGAAGGATATGTTTCCTACGATAAGTCCCTCAAAGGTCCCAGACCGGGGATTCTGGTGGTGCACGAATGGTATGGGGTAAATGATTATGTCAAAAAGAGAGCCCAGCAGTTAGCTCAACTTGGTTACGTGGCTTTTGTGGTAGATATGTACGGCAAAGGGATTCATCCCACCACTCCCCAGGAATGCGGAATTCAGGCCGGAAAATACCGCAATGACCGGCCACTGATGCGAGCCAGAGTCAAAGCGGCTCTGGATGAGTTAAAAAAGAATAAAATGGTAGACCCTAAAAAAATTGCTGCCATCGGCTACTGTTTCGGTGGCTCGGTGGTCTTGGAATTAGCCCGGAGTGGAGCTGATATTGCGGGAGTGGTCAGTTTTCACGGCGGTTTAGATACCCCCACCCCGGAAGATGCCAAGAATATAAAAGCCAAAGTTCTGGTCTGTCACGGAGGGGACGACCCGCATATTACGATGGAAGCCGTGACCGCTTTTCACGATGAAATGAGCAATGCCAAAGTGGATTATCAGGTGATAATTTACGGCGGGGCGGTGCATAGCTTCACCAACCCGGATGCCGGGAACGACCCTTCCAAAGGAGCGGCTTACAGCCCGAGTGTAGATAAACGTTCCCGGGAAGCGATGAGGCAGTTCTTCAACGAGATATTTAAATAAGTCATTTTTTAAATATAAATTTACCGGTTGACTTAGAGTATTAGGCAGGCGGAGAAGAGATCTCCGCCTACGCAATTTAAGAGTAAATAAGCGGCAGAATAAATTTTCTTTCCTAAAGATTTTTCTCAAGTTTTCAAATCCCGCTTACGATACTATCTGCAAAAGAATGGTTCAACAAGTTCACCATTGAAAGAGAGGGAGGAATGAGGACAAAAGCATTGTCTGCCTTGCTTAAATTCATACTGCTGTTTACCATTTCAAGCTGTTCGAAGCAATCCCAAATTGTGGAACTAAAAATGCTTCCTCTGGATAATTTAGAGGGGGTGGTCACCCAGGCCAACGGAGTGCAGCTGGACAGAGCCGTTTCCAGCGACGGAAAAGGGTCTTTGAAAATCACCGCCAACGGGCCTATGGTTATCAAATTATTCGAAACCAGCAATATCAATTTAGATAATGCCCGTTTGATATATCAAGCCAAACTCAAAACCGAAAAGATGGACGGTGAGGTCTATCTGGAGATGCTGTGCCACTTCCCGGGCAGGGGAGAATTCTTCTCCAGAGGTCTGCAGAATCCCATGACCGGAACCATGAACTGGTCCATTCAGGAAATCCCTTTCTTTCTTAAAAAAGGGGAAAGGCCGGATAATGTGAAACTGAATCTGGTAATCAACGGCAAAGGCACGGCCTGGATTGATGATGTGCGGCTTTTGAAAGCTAATTTGTAGTATTAACCAAAAGTAATCCCGGAAATAATCAGTTGTCTCAAGACTCCCTACTAAAATAGGGAGTTTTTTTCATTGACAAAAACGGTAAACATATTATATTTAATCCACGTATTAAAGGTAATACAAGTTTTAACTAGAATAAAGACATGAGAAAAAAATTATACGCGCTGCTGGGGCTGGCACTGTGGTGTTCATTGTCTCTAGTTTGTTTGCTGTCACTTCACTATAATTGCTGTGATGAGCCCTCCTGCGTTGACTGTTCGTGTTTACAATGTTTTATGAACTTAAATAACGCTACAGAGCCTTGTGTAGCCATCTTTGATATACCGCAGAAACTTTGTCAGAAAGTAGTTGTGTATCAAGCTGCTCTTAATTTACTCGAACCTACGTTCGAAATAGACCAACCCCCCAAAACCCTGGTTTAGGGTTCCCTGGCGCTATCACGCGCCCAGTTCATCAAATTTATTATCGGATGCTGTCAACTTGCGCTCGTTCGCGGTTAGCTGACAGGCATTAGATCATTTGAACAAAATTAGAGGGCTTCCTGAAAGTGAAGCCAGAAGGAGTTCAAGGTTATGTTTAGAAATATAGTGAAGTTCATTCTACTGATAGCAATTCTTTTGATTTTGGCTGTGGTTGGCATAAGCTGCAAAGGTAGCTCCAGTGATACAAAACTCGATTCAGAGCAATCCGAAGCTATCGTCTTACCACCTGATACGTTATCCACAGAAATAGCCGATTGGTGTGCTGAACACCGGGTGCCCGAATCTCAATGCACCCTTTGCCATCCAGCGTTGATAGCCAAGTTCAAGGCAACTGGTGACTGGTGCGGTGCGCACAATCTACCTGAGTCACACTGCCGCTTATGCAATCCAGATATAGTCTTTCCCCAAGAAAAAGCTCTCCAAAAATCCTCGCCCAAGGAAGATTCCGGACTCGGAATTTCAATATTCTTTCCCAAAAATAACCCTAACTGTGCTACAGACGGAGCTCTGATTCAATTTGCCACAGTTAAAACCGTTGAACGAGCAGGACTAACCATTGAGCCAGTATTGTCAGCGGTACTTTCACCATCGGTTGAGGCACCGGCGGAGATTATGCTTGACGAAACTAATACAGCAGTTGTAACGACTTCCGTCCCTGTTCTTGTTGTACGCTGGCTAGCACAACCTGGACAACTGATTAAATCGGGGGAAGCGATAGCTGAATTAGAATCTCCAGAAATGCCCAAATTGCAGGGGGATTATCTGGAAGCTTCCGCCCATGGCAAGGTTCTTGAGTTGGAATTGAGGCGCAATGAAGAGTTATTAAAGCAGAATTTGATCAGCAAAGCGGGCTATGAAACCGCTCTGGCAAGTGCCCAGGTTGCCCAGGCTGAGCTGGCCAAAACCGAAGGATTTTTGAGGGCCGCCGGACTAACTGAGGCAGAGCTTGAGCGTATAGAGGCTGAGAAATCGGTAACTCCCCGCTATTGGTTGCGGGCCACTATCTCCGGCCGATTGATGAAAAGAGATGCCAAGCTGGGAGAGCTTTTGCCGGCTGGAACTCCTCTGACGTTAATATCCGACCCTAGCTCGCTCTGGATAGAAGCAAAAGTTAGAGAGCAAGATGTCAAAAGAATAAAAGTTGGTCAGGAGATGGAGTTTATGCCGGATGCTTCCGGAAATCGTCGTTTTAAAGGGCAAGTCATCTGGGTAGTTCAGTACCTCGACCGAGAGACCCGAACCGCTACGGTGCGCGGAAAGATGCTATACAGTTCTGACAAATTAAATCCGGGGGAGTTCGGACGAGCAATTATTTATACTCACAAAGTCAATACCTCGGCCATTTTGGTGCCCAAGGATGCGGTGCAGTGGGAAGGATGCTGTAATGTTGTGTTTGTGCAAGAGGCCTTAGATCGCTATCGACCTCGCAAGGTAAAAATCGATACTGGAGAAGCGGACTATTATAGAGTAACGGAGGGCATCCGGCCCGGAGAACAAGTAGTTGTTCATGGCAGTTACCTTTTGAAAACTGAGCTAAAAAAGGAAAGCATCGGAGCCGGCTGTTGCGAAGTGACACCCAGTTCTTAATCGCACCATGTTATCCAGAATAATAGATTTCGTAATCCGTCAGCGGTATGTAGTCTTAGTAGCTACACTTCTTCTGATCGTGGCGGGTTTGGTTGCCTTACTGCACCTACCTTTTGACGCTTTTCCTGACACTACTCCAGTCTTGGTACAGGTTAATGTTTCTGCCCCCGGCTGGGCACCGGAAGAAATGGAGCGTCAGATTACCTTCCCGATAGAGCAAGCCCTGGCTGGATTATCCGGTTTGGTAGAGGTACGTTCAATCTCAAAATACGGCTTAGCCCAGGTCACCTTAATCTTCACAGACGGTACTGGCATCTATCTGGCTCGTCAACAGGTGACAGAACGTATGGTGGGAGCGGAGTTACCCGAGGGAGTGCCGCCACCTGAACTAGGGCCGATTTCAACAAGTCTGGGGGAAGTCTTTCATTACTTGGTTTTGGGTAAGACTTCGGACCCTACCGAGTTAAGGACAGTCCAAGATTGGATCATCAAACCCCAGCTACATTCGGTGCCGGGTGTGGCTGAAGTAAACAGCTGGGGAGGTTATGAAAAACAATATCATGTCCTGATTGATCCCAACCGCTTGGCCCATTATAACCTCTCCTTATTCAAAGTGGCTGAGACTATCAGACAAAGCCTGGGGAACGTTCCAGGGGGTCAAATGGTACGGGGTGGAGAGCAAAAATTGGTTATTGGTATAGGAATTATTAAGAAGAGGGAGGAGATTGAAAATCTAATAATAGAGACTCGGAACGGAGTTCCAATTCGCGTACGAGACTTTGCCGAGGTGGTTATAGGCCATGAGCTCAGAAGAGGGGCGGCCACCTACAATGGGCAGGGGGAGGTTGTTCTGGGACTTGGTTTCATGCTAACCGGACAAAATCCTCCAGAGATAACTGAAAAGCTTTCCCGCCGTCTGGAAGAAGTCAAGGCTTCTCTCCCTGAAGGAATCGAAGTCAAACCTGTTTATCAGCGGACCGACTTAGTCAGGAATGTGCTGACTACTGTCGAGCATAACCTCTTCTTCGGAGCTGTCTTGGTAATTGCAGTTCTGTTTGTATTCTTGGGAAATCTGAGAGCTGGATTGATCGTTGCTTCAGCTATTCCATTTTCGCTCTTGTTTGCATTTGACATTATGTCTAGGGTTGGAATTGCGGGGAGCTTGATGAGTCTGGGAGCTATAGACTTTGGACTGGCTGTGGACAGTGCTGTGATTCAGGTGGAAAACACAGTTCGGAGACTGGCTCATAGCGATAAGCAAAAACCACGTTTAGAAGTCATTCGTGATGCGATTTTAGAAGTCCGCAAACCTACTCTCTTCGGAGAGTTAATCATAATCATAGTTTATTTGCCTATCCTAACTCTCCAGGGTATAGAAGGGAAACTTTTCCGACCCATGGCGCTAACTGTAGCATTCGTCTTGACTGGCTCTTTACTTCTGTCCCTAACAGTAATTCCGGCTTTGATTGCCACATTTCTTACCCGGGTTACTGTCGAGCGTGAACCACTCCCAGTAATTTGGACCAGAAAAATATACCGCCCAATTTTAGATTGGGCCTTACGGCATGGCCGCGTTGTCTTGGGGGTTTCTGGGCTACTTTTGGTGGTTGGCTTGTTCATTTTCAGCAGGCTCGGCTCTGAGTTTATACCCAGACTTAGTGAAGGGACGATAGTAGTTAACGCAGTGCGCTTGGCAGGGGTATCATTGGAACAATCAGTAGATAACGGCACTCAAATAGAGCGGATTCTACTGGAAAAGTTTCCGGACGAAATCGAGCAAGTATGGACTCGCACTGGTACGGCTGAGCTGGCTACAGACCCAATGGGAATTGAACTTTCAGATGTATTCATCACCCTGAAGCCGCGTAAGGCTTGGAAGAAAGCCAGCAATCAGCAGAAGCTGGTAGCATTAATGGACACCGAGCTATCAGATCTACCCGGAATGAATCGGATTTTTACCCAGCCGATCGAGATGCGGGTGAATGAAATGATAGCCGGCATCCGGGCTGACGTTGGAATAAAAATATTCGGAGATGACCTCAAGGTCTTAGAGCAGAGAGCTGAACAGATTGCTACGCTATTAGAGACTATTCCGGGAAATGCTGACGTCTCGGTGGAACAGTTGACCGGCCAACCTCAATTTCAGATCCAGGTAGACAGAGGAGGGCTAGCCCGTTTCGGTCTAACTTCCCAGGAAGTCTTGGCTTTCGTTCAAAGCTTGGGAGGGATTCCAGTAGGAGAGGTATTTGAGGAGCAACGCCGCTTCGATTTGGAAGTGCGCTTGAATCCTGCGTACAGACAAGTGCCTGAAGATATTCAGCGAATACCTATAAAATCCAGTGACGGTGCCATTGTGACTTTGGATCGAGTAACTAAACCTGCTCTCTTGGAGGGTCCGGCAACTATTACCAGGGAATGGGGCAAACGCAGGATTGTAGTGCAATGTAATGTACGCGGACGCGATGTGGGATCATTTGTAAATGAATTAAGGGAGCGCATAGACAAAGAGATTATTTTGCCGCCCGGCTATTTTGTTCGATATGGAGGTCAGTTCGAGAACCTAGAGAGAGCCCGGGAACGTCTGTTTCTGGTAGTACCAATTACCTTAATTATCATATTCGGATTTCTCTATTGGACTTATAAATCTCTCCGAGATGCCCTGCTAATTTTTACTGGAGTCCCTTTGGCAGTGCTTGGTGGAATAGCTGCACTTGCCATCAGAGGGATGCCTTTTTCTATCTCTGCCAGTGTGGGATTTATAGCCCTCTCTGGGATAGCGGTTCTAAATGGATTGGTACTAGTGTCAAGCATCAAGCGTTTGCGTGCCGAAGGGTTAGATTTACGAGAGGCTGTACGAGAAAGTGGTGTTAGCCGTCTCCGGCCAGTTCTAATGACGGCTCTAGTAGCAGCTTTGGGATTTGTGCCTATGGCTCTTTCTCAAGGAGTCGGTGCTGAAGTTCAGAGGCCACTAGCCACAGTAGTGGTAGGGGGAATTCTTTCATCCACAACGCTTACACTCATTGTCCTACCAGTTCTTTACAACAGGTTTGGTCGCAAAACACTTTCGGAAGTATAAATGCAAACTTATCTTTGGTTTTCGTTCTGATTAAACATCCGGGGGTAAGTTAAAGCATTTCTTTTTGACAGCTTTATCTTTTAAGCTATATTTCTTTAAAAATTCCGTAGAATAAAACATATATATTATAAAAAGGAGATTTTATGAGTGAAGTCAAAAGAATTATAAGTCTCTTGAAAGAAGTATATTATGGACCGGCTTGGCATGGTCCCGCAACAAAAGAATTGTTAAAGGGTGTCACTGCTAAAAAAGCCTTAGCTAAACCAGTGAAAGGGTTTCACTCCATCTGGGAGCTAGTTCTGCATCTTACTACCTGGACCGAAGTGACCTTGAAAAGAGTCAAGGGAGAAAAAGTGCAGCAGGTTACGTCAGAAAAAGATTGGCCCTCTAATGCAGATAGAAGTGAGAAGGGCTGGAAGAAGGCCCTAGCGACTTTAGATTTCCATCAGAAAAAACTTTTGCAGACCTTAGAGAAGACCAAAGATGCCAGACTTTCTGAAAAAGTCCAGAGGTCAGGTTCCAGACTGGATACGCTGCTTTATGGGACCATCAATCATGGAATGTATCATGCCGGGCAGATTGGGGTTTTGAAAAATTGATTAAAAATAAGTAAATTTATAAAATTGTAACCAGAGAGTGCTGTAAAAATTATGAAAGGAACCGCTGCCAGCGAGATAGCCAGGGTATCACATTTAATCAGGGAGCTGTATGATGGAGACCCCTGGCACGGTTATTCTATCAAAGAACTGTTGAAAGACATCACCCCGGAACAGGCGGCAGCCAGACCGATTTTAAAAACCCACACCATCTGGGAAATACTTCATCACATGATTAGCTGGCGGGAGATTATTGTAGAGCGGCTGAAAAGGGGAGAGGAGTTCGAGGTCCCCCAAGAAAAGGAATGGCCGCCGGTCAGCGATGTCAGCACCGAAGCTTGGAACAAAACCCTGAAAACCCTGGAACAAAGTCAGCAAAAACTTCTGAAAGCCCTGGGTGATAAGTCAGTTCCTTCACAAATACAGCTTTACGGTATTTATGCGGTTTTTCAGCATGACCTGTATCACGCCGGACAGATTGCTATTTTGAAAAAAAGTGAATCTATCCAGTAAAAAGGAGTCTGCCGACTATGAAAAACATAATTTATTTTGAATTAGTTTGGATTGCTTTATTTTTGAATTGTAATTTGAAATCCCAACCCTCACTCCTTATCCCCGCTCCAAAGTCACCTTTTGCTGTAGGAAACGGCCCAACCGATGTCAAGCTGGGAGACATAAATAAAGATGGGAAATTAGATATAATCACGGTAAATTACGAAAGCCATGATGTCACTATTTTACTGGGAGATGGGCAGGGAAATTTCAACCGTACAAAACTTTCACCTGTTGTCGATACTACTGCTTATTTGGTTGAAATCGAGGATTTGAATAAGGACTTAAAACCGGATTTAGTTGTCACGCATCATCACAGCTATGGGGTTACGGTTTTGCTGGGAAACGGTCAGGAAAATTTTTCACCTGCAACCGGCTCGCCATTTCTGGTGCACAAAGCAGAGAATCCCCATAGCCATGGGCTAGCTTTAGGGGATGTGAATAAGGATGGAAATTTGGACATTGTCACCAGCAATCATGGACATCACTCTGTCTCGGTGATGCTGGGGAATGGAAAAGGGAATTTTACTCCGGCTTCCGCGTCTCCCTTTACTGTTGGGCGAGGACCTTATCTTTTGGCCCTGGCCGATGTGAATAATGACAGGAATCTAGACATAATTACCCCCAATGTCAGTTCCAACAATGTAACTGTTTTGCTGGGGAGTGGAACAGGAAATTTTTCTGCGGCTCCAGGCTCACCTTATCCAGTTGAAGCCAGACCTTACTTCGCCACTACGGGTGATTTAAATGGAGATGGCAACCTTGATATAATTACATCTCATGATGATATAAACAAAATCAGCTTTCTGTTGGGAGATGGAAAGGGGGGTTTTAAGGCGGCACCCGGTTCACCTCTGGATATTGGAAAAAGAGGATGGAAAGTTGTAGTCGCCGATATGGACCAGGTCTCTTTGGCTGATTTAGTAATATGCAATACCGGAGTTGACTTCATCACAGTTATGTTAGGGGATGGTAAAGAAAATTTCAAACCTGCACCAGGCTCTCCCTATGGAGTTGGAAGAGGGCCGACTGGCATTGCTATAGGAGATTTAAATAGTGATGGTAAAAAAGATATTGTAGTGGCAAATGCCAGAGGTAATAATGTGACAGTACTTTTGGCACGTTAAGAAATTCAAATATCTTCAGTCCGCAATTGCCTCGCTTGTAAATAAAAATCTCAAATTTTATTGAAACCTTTTTTATGAATAGGTGTCTAAAGCGGTAGTAAAGGGGAAAATTCCGGTCAGTAAATACAAAAAAATTGAACTCTTGTAAACTATTTTCGTAAATGGAGTATCACAAACCCGGAGGTCAAAGGGAGTTTATGTTAAGGAAAATAGGATTATCGGTCTGGCTTACTTTTGCGGTCGGATTAGCCCAGGAGAACCCGGCACCCGACTCTGTCAAATCCAATTTCCAGCCCAATAAAAATTTAGAAATCATTATCCCCAAATTAAATTCCAGCATCAAAGTGGACGGAGCTGTGGATGATGATGGCTGGATAAAAGCCGCCCGAGTGGGGAATTTCTGCGAAATCGAGCCCGGAGATAATTGCAAACCGCAAGTTGAGACTGAAGCCCTAATTACCTATGATGCTGACAAAATTTATTTTGCTTTTATCTGCTATGACACCGATATGTCCAAGTTAAGAGCCACCTTGACCGACCGGGACCGAATGTTCTCGGACGACTGGGTGGGGGTGATGCTGAATACTTACGCGGATGACAAACAGGCCTATGAGCTTTATGCAAATCCTTACGGGATTCAGGGAGACTTAATCTGGACTCCCAACGATGAAGATGAAAGTTTTGATATGATCTGGCAGTCTGAAGCCAAAATCTACAACGACAAATGGGTTATGGAAATGTCGGTTCCCTTCAAAAGTCTGCGTTTTCCCAATTCAGAAGAACAAAAATGGAAACTCCATTTCATCCGAACCAGACCCAGAGAAAGCCGACAACAAAATTCCTGGGCCCCCATTTCCAGAGATAACCCTTCACTCTTTAGCCAAGCTGGGTTTCTCACCGGGATTAAAAATATCAAAAGCGGAAAAAATTTGGAAATTTTACCTTACGTTTTAAGCTCTCAGGCTGGATATTTGTCAGATGACACTATTCCTAATTCTGACTTTAAAAATGAAAAAATAAAAGGGGATGCCGGAGTCGGTATTAAATATGGGATAACTTCCAATCTGACTTTAGATTTCGCTTTAAACCCTGATTTCAGTCAAGTGGAATCAGACGCTGACCAGATAGATGTCAACACCACTTTCGCTTTGTTTTATCCGGAAAAAAGACCTTTCTTTTTAGAAGGCAACGAAATCTTCAGCACCCCTATTAATGTGGCTTATACCCGTTCCATCAATGACCCGCTTTTGGCCGGAAAAATCACAGGCAAGATGGGAAAGTTCAGTCTCGGTTATATGGTCGGATATGATGAGCATTCTCCTTTCATAGTTCCTTTTGAGGAGCGCAGTGCGGTTTTGTCCACGGACAAGAAATCAGTTTCCAATATCCTGCGAATTAAGAGAGATTTAAAAGGGGAGTCCTATGTAGGTCTAATTGCCACAGACCGGGAGATAGCAGATGCTTATAACCGGGTTTATGGTCTGGACGCTAACATAAGATTTCTGGGAAATTATAACTTATTGGGACAGATTTTGGGATATTCCACCAAAGAATTAAACGATACTGCTCTTTATTACGACCCCATTACTTTCGGGAAGGAAAATTATAGCGGCAGCTTTGACGGAGAAAAATTCTCCGCGGCCGGGGGATTTATAGAATTAAACCGCAATGCCCGACACTGGAATTTCAACGTCCATTATGCCGATGCTCCCCCGGAAGCCCGCAGGGATATCGGTTTTTTGAGTGAAAACAGTTTCCGCAGAGTACAATTTTGGCAGGGATACACTATGAGACCCAACAACAAATTTTTCGTGGAAATTACTCCGCAGCTGAACGGAGGGCTTAAATACAGGCATATTGACGGCAGCTTAAGAGATCAATGGCTGACTCAGGAACTTTATCTGGGATTTAAGAAACAGCTCTCCCTCTACGGCAACTTCTTTTGGGTTAACAATGAGAAATTTGCCGGGGTCTGGCACAGAAATGTCCAGAGGGGGTATGCCGAGATAAGTTCCAACACCTATAAAAAGCTGACTGGCGGGGTTTGGTTTGAGTTAGGGAAATTTATTAACCGGGATGAAAATGAAAATATTGTTGGGAACGGTCATAATCTGGGTGTATGGATGACCATTAAGCCGGTCAGTCAATTGGTGATTGAGAATAATTACAATTATTCTGACTTATATAGACCGAATAATGGAGGAAAAATATTTTCCGGCTATATCCTGCGTAATAAAACGGTGTATCAGTTCAGCCGCAACTTTTTCGTCCGACTGGTGACGCAGTACGATTCTTTCGGGAAAAGTTTTGATCTGGACCCGCTTTTAAGCTACAAGTTAAATCCTTTCACCATATTTTATATCGGCTCCACGCATGATATCCGGGATTACGGCTCTTCTCCCAATTATGATCGCTTTGTAGAAACCAACCGGCAGATTTTTGTGAAGCTGCAGTATCTGTGGAGAAGTTAGTTTTAATTCCTGTTTGAATTTTTCTTCCTATAGATTATTATAAGGGTTAAAAGGGGAGAAATGAATCCTTATATTCAGGGAAATATTACCAAACTTAAAGTCCTCTTGCCAGGTGAAAGAAAAAAAGCGTGGCAGTTAGTCGGAACTCCTCAGGGAATGGGGAAGTGGTTTCCTTTAGAATGTCTGGGGAAGATTGCCAAAGGGGAAACGATTGAGTTTATCTGGGTGGCCGGGGCTCCTGAAAAATTTAAAGTTCTGGATGTAAAAGAAAATGAATCCTGGGAGATGGAGTGGGTAGAAGGTGCCAAAGTCAAATATCATCTGGAATCGGAAAGTCCGGTTATTTTTTCTCTGGAGGTCAGTTACCCGGATAATGAGCAGGGGAAAGCAACCCAGTTGATTGAAGTGGCGGGGTGGACTTTTTATTTAGCGAATTTGAAGTCGGTGGTGATGGGGGGACCGGATTTGCGCAGAAAAAATTCTTCGTACGGTTGGAAGGAAGGTTTTATTGATGGATAGAGTGACCCCTTCGGCTTTGCTCAGGGTAAACCCCACCCTTGCCCTCCCCTACAGGGGAGGGAACATGAGCATTAAACTTGACAGTACTCATAAAAAATATTAAAATAAATCATAAACCTTAACATAAAAGGAGGAATAATGAGAAAAAGTTTAGCCATACTTCTGGTTTTAGTATTGGCAACGGCTTTGGTCGTGGCCGTGGCACAGGATAAGCCCGCTAAATCCAAATCAGAGCAGGAAGCCATGCCCATGGGTATGCCGCCTATGCCTACTGCGGAGTTAGCCAAGCTGGATGTTTTTTTAGGAACCTGGAGCGGTGATGAAACTATAAATTTTCCGGGAATGCCGCCCAACACCAAAACCAAGTCCACCATTGTGACTAAGAAAACCCTGGGCGGGATGTATATAATGGGAAGTTACAAAGGTGGCTGGGAAGTGGACGGAAAGAAAACAGATTTTGAAGGGATGTCGCTTACGACTTATGACGCAATGAAGCAGACTTATCGGGAATGGTGGTTTGATTCTATGGGTTGGGGGAGCGAGTCGCAGGGGAAATGGGTGGATGATAAGACCTATGTGGCTGAATCTTCCGGCGATATGGGAGGCCAGCCGTTCAAACAGAGAGGGACTACGAATATTGTTTCCCCGACCAAACATACTACGAAAATGGAGATGGATATGGGGCAGGGGTGGGTTACTACTATGGAAGGGACTTATACCAAGCAGGCTGAAAAAAAGGCCAATAAGTAAAAAGGATTTGTGTGGAAAAAGCCGGGTGTCTGAAAAAGATGTCCGGCTTTTTTTATGGAGATGCAAATTATGATATTAGGGTTATAAAATGAGTAAAATCAAAATTAGACCAAAGTGGTTACGCTTAACAGAAGAAATCAATGCACTTGACTATCTTCAGCAAGCACACAATTTTCTACTTCATACCGAGAAAAATCCTATTTTTTGGAAATGGGTGATTATTTCGCTATATGGCGCTCTATATGGATTTGCAATCTGTGCTCTCAAGGGAACTAATTATCACATGGTAACATTTGAGACCAAAAAGGGTCTTCGAAAACTCATTACTTTCGATGAAGCTTTAAGGCGTTGTCAAAATATAAATCAGATGCGGTTGGGTGGAACCCGCAGAGCGCTTTCGCTATCCGATGGGCAGAGGGAATCCATTAGGATATTGGAAAAATATTATAGAAACAGATTTATTCACTATAAACCTCTGTTCTGGTATATTGAACTCCACGATGTGCCCTTAATAACTATGGATGTCTTAGGAGTAGTCCGCTTTTTGGCGTTGAGCGGTGGACTCTATGTTAATCTTAACAAAAACCAAAGAAAGAAAATAAAATCTTTGATTTTTCAGAGTAGACATTTTTTAAAAAAGAGCAAGCTCTACCAGGAAGCAACATTGGCATCTAAAGTATAAAACTTTGAATTGACACTTCCCATTCTTCTTCTTATAATACGTCACAAATGATTCAACAACTTCACCACAAGAACAAATTAAACTTGTCCCTACGGGATAGTGAAAACCTACAACTCTTTCAACAAAGGACCAAAAAATGCCCATAAAATCAGACCGCTGGATAAAAGAAATGGCACTAAAACACGACATGATAAAACCCTTCTCTACCAGCCAGGTCAGCAAAAACAAAGTCTCCTACGGACTCTCCTCCTACGGCTACGACATCCGGGTCTCCGACGAATTCAAAATCTTCACCAACGTCAACAGCACCATCGTCGACCCCAAACATTTCGACCAGCGCTCCCTTGTCGACACCAAATCCGCCTATTGCCTGATACCCCCCAATTCCTTCGCCTTAGCCCGCACCGTAGAATATTTCAAAATCCCCCGCAATATATTGACCATCTGCCTGGGAAAATCCACCTATGCCCGCTGCGGAATCATCGTCAACGTCACCCCCTTTGAGCCGGAGTGGGAGGGATACGCCACTTTGGAAATTTCCAATACCACACCTCTACCAGCCAAAATTTACGCCAATGAAGGAATCGCCCAGATAATATTTTTAGAATCAGACGAAGAATGTCTAATCTCCTACAAAGATAAAAAAGGAAAATATCAGGGGCAGAAGAAAATTACTTTGCCTAGAATTTCTTCATGAGTGAAAAAGCTGAACGGGTCGGTTTAATACTGGTCTATACCGGAGACGGGAAAGGGAAGACCACCGCGGCTTTAGGCACAACTATCCGAGCCATCGGCTACAACTGGAAAATTCTGGTGATTCAGTTCATCAAAGGCTCCTGGACTTACGGGGAGATGAAGGGGATAAAAAAATTAGAGCCGAATGTGGAATTAGCAGTTTTGGGAAAAGGGTTTGTCGGTATAATAGACGATAAACTCCCCCGTTCCGAGCATGAAAAAGCCGGTGTCGAAGCGTTAAACTATGCCAAAGAGAAAATTTCATCGGACCGGTATGACATGATTATTTTAGATGAAATAAACGTGGCACTCTCCCTGGGGCTGATTGATTTAGCAGAAGTCAAAGAGATGTTAAAAACAAAACCTAAAAGGTTGCATCTCATTTTAACCGGTAGAAACGCTCATCCGGATATAATCGAAATGGCTGATTTGGTTACCGAGATGAAAGAAATCAAACATCCTTATCAAAAGGGGATTCTGGCCCAAAAAGGGGTGGACTTTTAGATGATTTTGGTAGCCGGGGGGACTGGATTTATCGGCAGTAATATTGTCAAAGAATTAGTCAAAAGAAACCACAAAGTCAAAACCTTAGTGCATACCGGCACCAATCTATCTCGGTTGAAAAACTTAAATTTAGAATATGCCAACGGCGATATTACAGATATAAATTCATTGGATAAACCCTTCACGGATGTCAAAATAGTTTACAATGTAGTGGGAATAATTCAGGAAACCAGAAGAGCTAATTTTGATTCGATTCATGTTCTGGGAACCAAAAATTTAGTGGAAATGTCCAACAAAGTGGGTGTAGAATATTTCGTACACATCAGTTCATTAGGAACCAGACCCAATGCAGTGAGCAGGTATCATCAAAGCAAATGGAAAGCGGAGCAGTCAGTAGTTTCCTCCGGCATCCCCTACACCATCTTTCGACCATCGGTAGTTTTCGGGCCGGATGATGAGTTTATCAACATGCTGGCAAGAATGCTACAATATATGCCGATTTTTCCTATAATTGATTCAGGCGGTGCCAAAATGCAGCCGGTTTACGTAGGGGATTTAGCTCGCTGTGCGGTAGAATGCCTGAATAACTCTGAAGCCAAAAATAAAATTTTTGAAATCGGCGGACCGGACAGATCTATTCTGGAAGAAATAGTGGATTTAATCAAAGAGTACAGAGGATTCAAAAGATTAAAACTTAAGATACCCTACAAATTAATGTTCACCCTCTCCAAAACTTTGGAGAATATGTTCTGGAAAGTACCTGTCTCTACTGAACAACTTATCATGTTAAAAGAAGATAATATCTGCGATAATTTAGAAATTGAAAAAGTTTTTAAAGTCAAATTAACCAGTTTAAGAGAAGGGATAAAATCTTACTGGCAGAATTAAGCGCCGGTTGGCTTGGCTTAAGACCAAAAATAGAATATATTAGACCGTAAATAATTTAGCCTATGGGAAATGTGACGGTAAAATACATAAACAATCTGCAGCTGGGGATAATTGCCGGTGAACACAGATTAATCGCAGATGAGCACAAAGAAAAGGGGGGAGATGATTTGGGACCGGACCCCTATGAATATCTTTTGGCGGCTTTGGGTTCCTGCACCGCTATGACTTTACTTATGTATGCCCGCCGGAAAAATATGCCGCTTGAATCGGTGGAGGTAGACTTGTCTTTCAAAAGAGAGCATAAGCAGGATGCCGCAGAAGTGGAAGAAAAGAGAAATTTCATAGAAAAAATTACCCGCGAGATTCATGTCAAAGGGAATTTGAGCGAACAAGAAAAAAACAGATTGTTAGAGATTGCCCAGAAATGTCCGGTGCATAAGACCATAACTTCCAGACCAGAAGTGCAAGATACCATCTTCTTAAATCAAAGATAAAATATGATTAAGCATAGACTGACAGTTCAGACACCGCCCAATCCAGAAATGTTGCGAAAGCCGGAATGGCTAAAAGTCAGGGGAAATTTCGGGGATAATTACAGAAATGTGAAAAATTTAATCGGAGATTTAAATTTACACTCGGTCTGTCAGGAAGCCTCCTGTCCCAATATCGCCGAATGTTTTTCTCATAAAACAGCTACCTTTTTATTATTGGGTTCTGTTTGCACCCGTGGTTGTACTTTTTGTGATATCGCCAGAGGGAAGCCGGAACATTTGGATATGGATGAGCCCAATCGCATTGTGGAAGCGGTCCGCCGAATGGGTTTAAAATATATTGTTTTAACTTCGGTAACCAGAGATGACCTAAAGGATGGGGGAGCGATTATTTATGCTAAATGCCTGGAAGAGATGAGAAAACATTTGCCGGAAGTGCAGGTAGAAGTTCTAATCCCGGATTTCAGAGGCAATAAAGAAGCCCTCAAAACCGTGATTGATGCCAAGCCCGTGGTTTTAAACCACAATCTTGAAACAGCCGAACGACTCTATCCTCAAGTCCGGCTGGGTTCAAATTATAAAAGGTCATTGACCTTGTTAGCCCAAGCCAAGGAATTTGACCCGGAGATGATTACCAAATCCGGCATAATGCTGGGTTGTGGTGAGACCTGGGAAGAAATTTTAGAAGTGATGGATGATTTGCGCGAAATAAAAGTGGACTTAATGACCATCGGACAATATTTGCGCCCTTCTCTATGGCACCTGCCGGTAGCCAAATATTACCATCCGGATGAATTCAAACAATTAGCCGAAGTAGGACGCTCCAAAGGCTTTAGAAATGTTTTTTCCGGGCCTTTGGTAAGAAGTTCCTACCATGCCGGGGAACAGCTAAGCTCGCCGGTCTATTAAGCCCATAATTTCTCTTAAGATTCTGATTCTATCCTGAACTGAATAATTATTTGCTTTAAATTTAGTTTATTTTCAGTTAGATACTTGTATATAGCTATTCACAGCTAAGCCCCATATTATATAGGTTTTCAGCCAGTTTATTTTTTGACCAATTTTTCAAAAATCAATTAACTTAATTGCCGGACTTTCCGATATTGCTGTAGAACAGCAAATCCTATGTCGGAAAAATTCAAAATCTTAGTGGTGGATGACGAAAAATCGGTCCTGGATCTAATTTCCAGCATGCTTTCCGAGGAACCTTTCTCACTGGAAGTGGCTTCTAATGCGGCCCAGGCCTTCAGAATTTTGGAATCCCAATCCCTCAACATGGTCATTACGGATTTAATGATAGGGAAGGAATCCGGGGTAGACGTCCTGAAAAAAGCTAAGGAGCTGCAGCCCAATATCGTGGCTATTTTAATGACCGGCCAGCCCTCTATTGAAAACGTGGTGACGGTGTTAAAACTAGGCGCCTTTGATTATGTAGTCAAACCGTTTACAGAAGAAATTTTAAAAGCCACTATTTACAGCGGCTTACAAAAACAGAAATTATTCCGAGAAAACATCCACTTAAAAGAGCAGTTATCCTTATATAAAATCAGCACGGCCATGGGCTCCACCAGTGATGTCTCTCAAATTTTAGATATGGTATTGACCACCGCCTTAAGAGAATTTGAAGCCGATACCGCCTCCATTCTCCTTTTGGATGAAAAAAGCGGAAAACTGATATTAAAAGCTTCTCGGGGGATACCGGATTACAACATAACCAAATCTTTGTGGGATCTGGAGGACAAATTATCCACCATGGTAATCAACGAAGCCCAGCCCAAGATTTTCAATCAGAAAAATCTCAAAGGTCCGGATAAAAAGATCAACTCTTTTATTTCCCATCCTCTTTTGGCTAAGGGGAAAGTCATAGGAGTGCTGAACTTAATCCGGTCGGAAAAATTAAATCCTTTTTCTTCGGGTCAAATGCAGACCATGGGAATCATCGCCAGCAAGGCCTCCACCATTCTGGAAAATACCAAACTGTATGAAGAATTGGAAAACACCTATTTAAGCGTCATTACCACATTGGCCAACGCTATTGAAGCCCGGGACTTTTACACGGCCGGACACACGGAAAGAGTCTCCAGATGGGCAGTGACCTTAGCCAAAAAGCTGAATTGGCCGGAATTAAAAATAAAGGAAGTAAGAATGGGTTCGATTTTGCACGACATAGGCAAAATCGGAATTCCGGACCACATTCTCAATAAGCCGGCTTCTTTGACGAAACAGGAATTTGAAATAATGAAAACCCACCCGGAGATAGGAGTCAGGATTCTACAGGGGATTACTTTTTTAACCCCGGCCTTACCCTATGTTTTGTACCACCATGAAAGATATGATGGCAAAGGTTATCCCAAAGGACTTTTAGGAGAGAATGTCCCTCTAGAAGGGCGCTTGATGTCGATTGTGGATACCTTTGATGCTATCACCAGTGACCGCCCCTATCGGAAAAATTTAGGTTATGACAAAGCTGTCCAGGAAATAAAAGATAACACAGGCAAGCAATTTGATGCCGAAATGGCCAAGGCCTTTTTAGAGGCCTGGAAGGCCGGGGAAATTGAACAGAGCCCCTCGGCTTTTGAGAAAACCCAGAGGATTTTTGCCGGCATGACGGAAAGTCCCATAGGCAGTACTTCTTTAAAATAAGACGGGATTTATTCAGACACCCAAATTTCTACCGGCTTCAGCTGCACTCATCCCAACGGGACCGGTATAAAGCATAAGATAAAAATAGCATAAGAAATCCAGCCCAATATTTTATGTCCGGTCCGAATAGGTATCTGGTCATTTAAGGTGGGAGGATGGTCAGGTCGCATGATAAATGCCAAAGCCACCCAGACCAGCCAGCCGGTCCAAAAGTAAGCCAAGACAATCATCCCCAGAGTGGCTAAATCTCCGATTATTTTTTGCTTTTTACCGAACAAAGCATAGGAAATATGCCCTCCATCCAATTGTCCGATAGGGATTAAGTTTAACATAGTTACCAAAAGCCCGGCCCAGCCGGCAAAAGCCACCGGACTTAACAAAATGTCATGCCCGGCGGGGATATCACCTATTACCAGTTTAGACAGAAAAGAAAACAGTAAAGAATCCCCCAATTTAAGAGCTCCGGTTTCAGGCAAGGCCTTTACCACCTGAGAAGTAGCCAAACCGAAAATTATAGCCAAAACTGAAACCACAAATCCAGCCACCGGACCAGTGGCTCCTACTTCTAATAATTCTCTTCTATTTTTAAAAGGGGATTTGGCTCGGATAAAAGCACCGAAGGTTCCGAACAAAGTAGGGCCGGGAATAAAATAAGGGAGAGTGACTTTGACTTTACGATTTTTGGCGGCCCAGTAATGTCCGAATTCATGAAAGAGTAAAATGGACAGAAGCCAGAAGGAATAAGGGACACCTTTTAAGATTTTCTCCGGCTGAGAGAATAAATTGGTTTCCCCGGCGCTCATAGCCCCGGTTAATAAGGTGCTAAATACGGTCAAAACAAAGAGAACTATATTTAGCCAGGGGATTTCTTTTTTAGCCACTACACCCGGTGGGGAGACTCTTAGAGTAAAGAAGCCATCGGCTTCTTCGGCTTTGAAGTTATAGCCCAGATTGGAGATGCGGGAATGTGCCATTTCAGTGAAAAAATTACCTGCCAGCTTGGGCTTGCCGTAGAAAACCAGCTCCGGGCCTTCGTTATATAAGACTTCGGTCTCAAAAATATCGGATAAGGCCTGGCGGCAGTCGGAAGCAATCTTTTGGAGTTCGGTTTTTTTCATAGCTACAGAAAGTATTATACTCGACGGCATAAAATTTGCAAGTAAAATTGAAAATCTTGGTAAATCAGAAACTGTCAAATTCTTACAAAAAAATATAAAATTTTCTTGACAGAATGGGTTAGGGGCTTTTAATTAGGGAAATCAACCTTAACTTCTGTCCTCAATAAATCAAGGATGAGGAAAATACGGATTGTAAGATTTTTAGGATTAGTTTTTAATTTTCTAATTTTATCCTCCCGGGCAGCTCCTTTACCCCCCTCTTTCATGTCTGCTTTGAATCATCAGGATAGGGTTGTCCCTTTATACTGGTTTAAACCGGGGCTGACTGAAAGAGAGATATTTTATGATAATGATTCAATGGCTATTTCCGGGTATGTTTCTTGGGGGTGGGATGAAAATTCCTTCGCAGTGAAGTTTACGGTTTTAGATACCCCTTTCGTGCTTTTAAAATCCAAAGTTTTTATAGATAAAAATGATCTGTTTCCGGATTCGGCCGGGGACCAGCACTCACCCTTTGAAATAACGGTTCATTTGGACTCCAACGGAATACCGGGGCGCCTAATCTCCGGTCCAATTTTAACTTCTGCCGACCCGACTAAATGGGTAGGCAATGGGCAATGGGTGGAGGTGAGCCATAACAATTTAATTACTAAAACCACTGACTTCTGGATTGTGTTTCACTGGTTACAGGATACTCCGACAGCTCCTTTGGTAGGGCAAAGCAATAATCCTAGTGAAATGAAGTCCTATTGGGGGAAGAGAGAAGATGGGGTTTTCAGATGGCACCTGTGGACAGATTATGATTTTATGATTAGGGCGGTAGTTTTAAGTAATTCTCTGGATGATACAATTATTTTAAATCCGGCAGCGGACAGCTTTAAAATTTATCGTTCTGACAATCAGAGTGTTGTTATCCAGCCCCAGAATTTGCTGAAGACTTTCCCTGGGAATGTTTTTCAATATACTGATTCAGAGGTTGAGAACGGGATAGATTATTTTTATACGATTACGGCAAAGTATGAGGCAGGGGAGAGTCCGCCCTGCAGTTCGATTTCAATACTACCATTGGAAAAAGCTCAAATCTCTCTAAGTGAGGATTTTTTGGAAGCCATCTTGAATTCTACCAACGAAACTACCTTAAGTGTTACTTTAAGTAATACAGGACAACTGCCTTTGTATTATAATATTAGTATTGGTTTAAAAGATTCAATCGGAAATCTAATTTCAGATGCATTTGGATATAGCTGGAAAGATAATGTCGCTAACTCCAAACTGAATTTCAACTGGGTAGAGATAGAAGATAGAGGGGCGGTAATTGCACAGGACACCGGGAATGATTTAAACTTAGGGCCTTATGCTGTGGGATTTCCACTTACTTTTTATGGCAATAGCTTTGATTCAATAAGAATAACCACCAATGGTTGGTTGAGCTTCACCAGTCCAAATCCAAATTTTTACAACCGCAGTTTGCCAAATGACAGTGGGGTTTTCAACCTGATTGCTCCGTTCTGGGATGATTTGAAATTAGATACCGGCAGTAAAGTAATTTATTTTAGTAACCCCGATTCCACCATCATAACTTATTCTAAAATCTGGCGACACCCGACAGGAGGACCTTATACTTTCCAGACCATCTTAACCAAAACTGGGCAGGTTGTCTTTCACTACAAATTTATTCCAGACACATTATATTCTGCATCTATCGGAATTCAAAATCAGGATGGTTCCATAGGTCTTGAGGTCGGCTATAACCAGGATATACTTCAAGATTCTTTGGCAGTGCAAATCAATCCCGGGTGGATGGAAATTTCACCCGGAAAAGGTGTAGTCGATAGTGGTCAACATGAAATACTAAACTTAAAATTAAGACGAGATTTCTTAAACAAAGGCATGTACCAGGGAGATTTGGTTTTCAAAAACTGGGATGAGAATCAGGTGTCCCCCAATTCCACGATACCCGTTACTCTGCTTATAGACAGCGTCACATCAGTCAGGGAAAGGCCGGCCTCGGCTGCTGTGACATTTAACCTGTCTCAAAATTATCCCAATCCCTTCAATCAAAACACGGTTATCCAATATTCACTGCCCAAATCCTCCAAAGTGGAATTGGTTATATATAATCTCTTAGGACAGAAGGTGCGAAGTTTAATCAATCAGACTCAAACTGTCGGATATAAGATAGTTTTCTGGGATGGGAAGAATGATAAAGGAGAAAATGTAGCCAGCGGAGTCTATTTTTATAAGTTACTATATGGTGATTCTAAGCAGACTAAAAAGATGCTCCTTTTAAGGTAACCCATTCAGCTTAAAACTACCTCCTTTGGGTGGACTAACCAGCTGTAACCTGCTCACAAATTTATAATTGACAGCCTCAGAAAATTGCGTATATTAAAGCAGATACTTGAGAATTTGTGTCGCATAAAATATGACTTTCAAAAGAGCTTTCCTTTTAATCAGTTTAACCTTAATATGTAGCTTCAACTTAGCTGTCTCGTCTGATACTAATCCCACTGGCAAAAAGATGCAGGCGCGTCTATATTTTGCTGATAAATCCCAGATGGCAGAGGTTTTCAAACTGGATTTAGACATTACCGAAAGGGAGTATGGGCAGTATGTGGAATTCATAGGCACACAAGAGGATATAGAGCGGGTAAGGGCTTCAGGTTACCGGGTTGAAATCCAGATACCGGATATGAAAGCTTTTTATCAGGAAAGATTCGGCATGGTAGCGGATATGGGGGGTTACCATACCTTTGATGAAACGGTAGCAGCTTTAGATTCACTGCATACACTTTATCCCTCTATAACTACTGATAAAATTAATCTTGGAAATAGCTTAGAGGGAAGAGCTATCTGGGGTATGAAAATCTCCGACAATCCGGATGCAGATGAGGATGAGCCTGAAGTTTTATACGACGGTTTGCATCATGCCCGGGAGCCAATTAGCATTGAGGTGCTTTTATATTTTATGAATTATTTATGCCAGAATTATGGTTCAGATTCGGAAGCAACATATCTGGTTAACAATCGTGAACTGTGGTTTGTCCCCATCGTAAATCCGGATGGATATGAATACAACCGGGATACCGAACCATTGGGAGGAGGGTTGTGGAGAAAGAACAGACGGAATAATGGAAACGGGAGTTTCGGAGTAGATCTGAATCGAAATTACGGATATAACTGGGGATACAATAATCAGGGGTCAAGTCCCGACAGTAATTCTGAGACCTATCGGGGGACGTCAGGTTTTTCTGAACCGGAGACGCAGGTGATGCGAGATTTTGTGAATTCCCACAGTTTTGTTATTGCCTTGAATTATCACTCTTATGGAAATTACTTTATCATACCCTGGGGATACGCCCGAATTTATACTCAGGATGATGAGCTCTTCAGAGCTATCGGGGATACAGTGACTCATTTTAACGGTTATGCACCGGGCACAGGATGGGAACTTTTATATCTGACCAATGGAGACGCGGATGACTGGATGTACGGAGAACAGACCAGCAAGCCCAAAATTTTATCCTTCACACCGGAAGTGGGCAACAGTTCCGATAATTTTTGGCCTCCAGATTACAGAATAATTCCCTTATGCTCACTGAACTTAAGACCCAATCTTTTAATTGCCAGTTTGGCTGACAACCCTCACCGGCTCTTAAGACCCCAGCCACCTACATTGATTTCTCCCGGAGACCAGGATACGACTGATTTTAGCTTAAGCTGGAATTTTCAAGATACCTTAAACCCTGCGGTAAGCTTTGAGTTAGTTGAGCAGAAAAATCTTCAAATAAATTCAGATGATGCCGAAGCGCCTCCGGACCTCTGGGATAAACAAGGGTTCACGGTTTCTTCAGCCAGAGCTCACGCCGGAACCAAATCCTATTACGGCGGCAAAGCGGATGGCTTAGACAATAAGCTGCTCGCAGCCGAATATATCGAAGTTCAGCCCGGGGACAGTTTAACTTTCTGGACCTGGTATAATACCGAGGTTAACTATGACTATGCCTACGTGGAAATCTCCACCAACCATGGACTAAGTTTTTTTACCATTCCGGGAAATATCACCACCAATTTTAACCCCTACGGGCCTAATTTAGGTAATGGAATTACAGGCAGTTCCGGAGGTGTCTGGGTTAGAGGAGCTTTTAACCTAAACAGCTGGGCCGGAGAACAAATATTATTACGTTTTCGATATCGCACGGATGGTGGTCTCACAAATGAAGGTTTTTATGTGGATGATGTCTACCCCAGCGTAACTTTCGAGCAGACTCAAATGCTTGCGGATACAATTACCGGCGATTCATATTATATAACCGGTAAAAACGCCGGAACCTATTACTATAAAGTCAGAGCCAAAGACCAGCAAAACCAGTTAAGCTACTGGAGTAATCAAGAAAAAGTAACTGTCACCATTTTAATAGTAGGGGATGTAAGCAAAGATGGCTTTATTAATTTATCTGACATTATCTTTTTGGTAAATTACGTCTTCAAAGGGGGTGCCCCACCCAACCCCCAATATTTAGGGAACGTGAATGGGGATTCGAGTGTAAATTTAGCAGACATAATCTATCTGATAAATTATATCTTCAAGGGCGGACCTCCTCCGGTTAATTAGGTCTCACCAGACTGATAAAGCTCAATTTATTTTTTCTTAGCTTTGGCTGCCTTTTCCCAATCTTTGGCTTTGGCCATAACATAGGTTTTAAACCCTTCGTAAGAGCTTATTTTATCAGTCATCGAGCCCCAGGCCGTGGAGTCCTGCAGCATGGCATCCAGCAGTTTGTTTTTAGAATCCTGATCCTGCAGCATCATCTCCTGAATTTTGGCTTTCATCTCCGGTTTTTCCCACATTCGACTCAAGATAGTTTCAGCCAGTTCCTGCTTTGAGAGCATGCTGTCTAAAGCTTTTTGCTGGTCGCAGCTGGAAAAAAGTAAAAGAGTGAATAACCCGCAAATTAATATTAAAAAGATTTTTTTCATTTTATTTCCTCCTTTGTGTTTTATGGTCAACAATAGTCAATAATGGTCAACATTAGACCATTATCGACTATGGAGGAATTATAAAAAAACAAACCGCGTTTGTCAATTTCAATAATCAGGGGACTCTGTCCTTTTCAGAAGAAATAAAAAAGTCGCCAAGCTAAGGGGGTATTGGGGGAGTCGGCGAAACCCTTCTGGGGGGTAACAGAAGGTATCTTTTTTCGCCATATAACTTGGCGACTCCGAGTTTTTTAAAGAAGAAAATGAAAGTTCAATCCCATGCGGGATACTGTCTATTTACCCGCCGTATACATTAAGTTGCAAGCGGTGTGCCAAACTGGGGCGATTGCGCAGTTTTTAACCCAGGCGGGTAATTATATGGCAGATTTGAGGTTCGTGATATATAAATGGCGTGCAGATGTTAAAATTCAGGAAAGTTTGTATAAACTATGGTCAGAATCCGATATATTGTAGTGTAAAACCTATTTGACAGGATGAGAAAGTTATTTATCTTAGGATAAACGTCTCGATTTATGGTGAGCTTGTCCCTACGGATAGTGAGAACCTATTCACTCTGACATCGGAACGAGTCGAACCATTGCACTCGACATAAACCTCTCGACGCGCTCGAGGTAAAGGAGAAAAAATGTTATCGGAAGTCAAATCAAATTTAGAAATCTTAGAAGGAAAACTAAATAAGCTCAGGAGTTATCTTTGACCTGGAGCAAAAACAAAGGAAGGTTGGGCAATTAGAGGCCCAAACCGGTCAGCCGGACTTCTGGAAAGATAATGAAAATGCCCAGGAGATTTTAAAGCAGATTACTGCTTTAAAAAAAGAAAATGAAAGATGGCAGGGCTTACAAAAAGAATTACAAGAATTAAAAGCTCTTACTAAATTAGCCGAGGACGAGGGAGACTCGGCTTTAGAATCAGAATTACAGACCCACCTGTTAGAGCTTCAAAAGAAAATCGACAATTTTGAACTGCAAACGGTACTATCCGGGGAGGATGACAGTAAAAATGCTATTATAAGCATCCATTCCGGTGCCGGCGGGACTGAGGCCTGCGACTGGGCCAATATGCTTTTCAGGATGTATATCCGCTGGCTGGAAGCCAAAGGGTTCGCTTATCAGGTCATCGATTTGCAGCCCGGGGAAGAAGCCGGAATAAAATCAGCCACTATCGAAGTCAAAGGGGACTACGCTTACGGCTATCTAAAAGCGGAATCCGGGGTGCACCGGCTGGTGCGTATATCTCCCTTCGATGCCAACAAGAGAAGGCATACTTCGTTTGCTTCGGTCTTTGTCTATCCTGAAATAGAAGATAATATCCAGGTGGATATCAAAGATGATGAGATAAGAATCGATACTTACCGGGCTTCAGGGGCCGGCGGCCAGCATGTTAACAAGGTCAGTTCAGCCGTAAGAATTACCCACATTCCGACTAATATTGTGGTGCAATGTCAAAACGAAAGGTCCCAGCATAAAAATAAAGAAACGGCTATGAAGATTTTGCGTTCCCGTCTGTATCAGCTTTATAAAGAAAAAGAGGAGGAAAAATTAGCGGTGATTCAGAGCCAGAAGAAAAAAATCGAGTGGGGTAGCCAGATTCGCTCTTATGTTTTTCACCCCTATAATTTAGTCAAAGACCACCGCACCGGGGTAGAGACCGGGAATACTCAAAAGGTGATGGACGGGGATTTGGACCCGTTTATAAATGCGTTTTTAAGTCAGAAAGAGAACCCCGATAGTAAGAAATAAGTGAAAGTAGATAATTTCCGGAAATTATAATATCATAAAGTAACCACTGCCGAACCCCAGGTGAAGCCAGCCCCGAAAGCTACCAGCAAGAGCTTCATCCCCGGTTTATATTTATCACCGTTTCTTATCTCATCTATCCCAATCGGAATAGAAGCCGAGGAAGTATTACCATATCTATCAATATTGACATAGACTTTTTCCATAGGAAGCTTCAATCTCTTAGCCGTAGCAGTAATAATTCTCAAGTTGGCCTGATGAGGAACCAATATATCAATCTCGGAAGGATTGATTTTCGTCTGCTCTAAAATCTTCAAACTGGCGTCTTCCATCATCTCCACCGCGATTTTGAAAACTCCGTTTCCCTCCATTTTCAAATAATGCAACCTTTTATCCACAGATTCGTGGGAAGCCGGATGAAGAGAGCCGCCACCGGGCATCATCAACATATCCCCTAAACGGCCGTCTGCCGCTAAATAGGTTCCCAAAATCCCCTTTTTCTCCTTAGTCGCCTTTAACAGTACTGCTCCGGCGCCATCTCCAAATAACACGCAGGTGTTTCTATCGGTCCAGTCAGTTATCTTAGTCAGAATTTCAACTCCGATTAAAAGGATAATCTTGGCCTGTTCAGATTTAATCATGGCTTCAGCCACTTTTAAGCCATAAATGAATCCGGTGCACCCGGCCCCTAAATCAAGAGCAGAGGCATTGATAGCCCCTATGTTTTTCTGCACCATACAGGCGGCGGAAGGGAAAGGCATATCTCCGGTAACAGTTGCCACTAAAATGACGTCGATTTGCTCCGGCTTAATCCCAGCTGCATTCAGGGCTTTCCAGGCGGCCTGGGTGGCTAAGGTAGAAGCAGTGGTTTTTTCATCCGCAATTCGGCGTTCTTTGATACCGGTCCGCTCCACAATCCACTGGTCGGAAGTGTCCACCATTTTTTCCAGATCGGAATTGGTCAACACTTTCTCCGGCACAGCCGAGCCGGTTCCGATAATTTCGGGATATAAAGTCATATTTTTATTTACACTCCACCTGTTTATTCCTCAAAAACAAATCTACGGAAAATTCAGGCATTTGTTTTAGCACTTCCAATTAAATAATAACCAGTTAAAGAATTGTCAAGAGAAATTTGCCAAGGACGGCTTATGGCTTATTCACAGAACTGAGCGCTATCAAGTTTGTTTTATAACCTGAGCTCTTGCGATAGGTTTTGGTTTTGAGCTGTCCGCAGGCGGCCTGAATATCGACCCCTTTGCTGATTCTCAAAGTCACAGCCGGCGCACGGGGATATAAAATCTCTCTGAATCTGTTTACTCTTTCCATGGAAGGCCTGTCAAAGTCAGCATCGGCAATAGGGTTGTACAAGATTAGATTAATCTTACAGGGAATTCCCTGAATTAATTTGGCTAATTTTAAAGCTATTTCTTCGGTGTCGTTAACACCCTTAATTAAAACATATTCAAAGGTTATTCTCTGTTTGCTACTTTTAGCATACAATTTGCCGGCTTCCAAAAGCGGCTTCAAAGGGAATTTTTTGGTAATGGGCATCAATTTTTTTCTCAACTCCTCTTCCGGAGAATGAAGTGAAATGGCCAATTTCACTTTGGGTAAATCCCGGGCTAACTGGTAAATTTTATCCGTCACCCCCGCCGTAGAAACCGTGATTCTTTTAGGGCTCAAACCTAATCCAAAATCCGAAGTCATAATTTTCAACGCTTTTAAAACATTATCATAATTTAAAAACGGCTCCCCCATCCCCATAAAGACGATATTGTTAATATTTTCATTTTTAGGAATCTTATTTTTAATCTGAATAATCTGGTCCACAATCTCTCCGGCGGTCAGGTTTCTTTTATATCCCATATACCCGGTAGCACAGAAAGCACAAGCCAGAGGACAGCCGACCTGGGAAGAAATACAGATTGTATTACGGTTCTTATCAAAGATAAAGACCGATTCGATAGTTTCCTTATCCTCCAGCTCAAATAAAAACTTGATGGATTTATCCTGGGAAGTTTCGGTTTTGACAATTTTTAAATCAGAGACATAAGCGTCCTTAGCCAGTTTTTCCCGAAAACTTTTGGAAGCGTCGGTCATCTGTGAAAAGTCCGAAACCCTCTTTCCATAAATCCAGGAAGCCAGTTGTCTGGCACGGAAAGGTTTTTCCTTCCAGTCAGCCAGAAGCTTCTGGAAATCCTCCAGCCACAGACCTTTTAAGTTAAGCCGGGAATTAGTGTTGGGCCTCATAAAATTATAATACGTACCCCTCCCTCAAAGTCAAGCCGTTATCTTAACATTTTTATTATAGTCAACAATAGTCAATAATGGTATTATTGTTGACCATTATTGACTAAAGTAAACCGTGTTTCAGTCGAAAATTAGAGTATCACTTAGGAAAGAATATGGGAACACAAAAAATCAAGATCAAGGGTGCCAAAATCCTGGTAGTGGATGATGAGCCGGAATTGACCGAAATCGTAAAGGATTTTCTGGAGGGTTCCGGTTATATGGTCCAGACCGAAAACAGTTCCGATAAAGCCATTTCCACAGCCAAAAGCTACCGGCCGGATTTAATCCTCCTGGATATTATGATGCCGGTTAAGGATGGCTACCAAATCTGCAAAGAAATAAAAAAAGACCCGGCTCTGCAAAACGTGCCGGTTATCTTTCTAACTGGAAAAGAAGCCCTGGAAGATAAGCAGAAAAGCTACCAAGTGGGGGGAGATTTATACATCAAGAAGCCGTTCTCCTGTGAATCACTATTAGGGATTGTCAAGATGGTTCTAATCGCGGTAAATAAATAAGCATCATTTATACTTGCCTTTTTAACTCCTCCTCTTATCTTTTTAAAAGCTTAATTATGAAACTTGGGATAAAAGGATTTTTTTTATTTTTTATAGTCACCCTTATAGCCCTTTCTCAGGAGTTTCCCCAGCCCACTGGTTATGTCAACGATTTTGCCCGAATTTTAAGTCCCAGCACCATCGGAATTTTAGATGGCAGGATAGAGGGATTGCGGGAGAAAAATTCAGTAGAAATTGCAGTGGTTACTGTTCAGTCCACCGGAGAGCTTCCCATTGAAGATTATGCTAATTTGCTCTTTCAGAAATGGGGAATAGGTCAAAAGGGAGCGGATAACGGGGTTTTACTTTTAGTTGCGGTCGGTGACCGGAAAGTCAGAATCGAACCGGGTTACGGCTTAGAGCCGATCTTGCCGGATGGTTTATGCGGAGAGATTATAAGAAACAGAATTTTGCCTGAATTCAGAAAAGGGGATATTGATGCCGGAATTTTAGCCGGGGTGGAAGCGATTGAGGCGGTCGTTCAAAATAAATACACAGAAGGGAAACCGGCCGGTAATAAAGCCAGACAGATTGTTCCGATTGGATTCATGGTTCTATTTTTTCTTTTAATTTTGTTCATCAGACTTAGCCGCAGAGGAATTTTGCCTTACACTATATTTCTTCCGCCGGGCAGGAAAGGTTACAGGCGAGGAGGTTTCTGGTCCGGGGGGACTTTCGGGGGGGGGGGGGTCGGGGG